>Ga0209277_10000128_pt1 | contig 39510 bp, 33 predicted proteins | sample JI81AbrownDNA_FD_187503 | JGI IMG/M metagenome (GOLD analysis project Ga0209277, IMG submission 187503) | Wastewater effluent complex algal communities from Wisconsin, to seasonally profile nutrient transformation and Carbon sequestration -... | ecosystem: Engineered > WWTP > Effluent > Algae... | reverse complement strand
CACTTCTTCCAATCGTTTCTTTTTTTCGGAAGATGAAAATTCGTCAAGCGTAGACTTGTCGAGAGTAACCGCTGGTTTTTGTAAAAGTCCATTGAGTCCCTCTCCGAGTAATCCTTTCGCCTTATAGGATTTTACCTCTGGAGCTAGATAAGCAATTACACTGAGTAGTGTATAATAATCCTTATCCTTAAATTCACTTTCTTCATAAAGAAGGGCGTCTTTTTTCCATTCATCTGAGCCTGAAGAAGAAGTCTTTATCGAAGAGATGAGCCATCCATCCTTCTCTAATTCTTTATCCTCACCGACCATTTGCTTTTCAGCAGCCGTTTGGGATTGCGTAAAGGTAATAGGAGGAGGTTTTAAATTTAAGAAACAGTTTATACTTAAAAGCATTAGCATTAGTAGGGTTGCTATAAATCTTTTATTCATATTTTGATACCTCCGATTGTGCTCGATTGAGGAAGTTGGCAAGTGGCATTCTCTCTTGTGAAATTTTATTATTGTCAATGCCCATAAAGACAGTAGAAAGAATTGACCGCTGAAATAAAATATCAGCGTAAACAAGTCCTTTTGATAATTCGACTTCAATTTTATTGATCTGCGAATAACTTCCAATTATCCCATCAGTGAGTAGATTCGGTGGGATCACAATTCGAATCGCACTTTTTCCAAAATCTTCTCCGATTTTAAAAACACTGAAGAATAAATTCAAATTTGCAATTGGATCTTTGAGATTTTTTCCTGAGAGGTTTATATCAGCTTTTATTTTTCCGTCTGCGATTTCTTTTCTAGATTTTGCAGGTAGAAGTTGTTTTAAGTCAATATCTTTAATCTGGATTGTAGCAGCATATTCCATTTCGTCTACATTTGCATTTCCAATGTTAAAAAGAATGTCTTTACCAAAAATGAATCCATCTAAGGTTGAAATCCGCAGGGCATTTACATTTAAAACATTTTCTTTGTAATCGAGTCTTGCGGCAAATCCTGGTTGCACTCCACTTTCTTGTAAGAATTTAAAAAGATCATTTTGAATATATGGATGCGTGCCGATTACATTTTGAATGGTGAAGTTTGGTGGTAGATTTTGTCCGTACGTGCTAATGTATTTGGATTTGTTGCCTTCTATTAAATTCTTTGTAGTCGTAATTTTCAGATTGTGCTCAAACGGAAAATCAAGATTAATCCTATTAATGTAGATTAGATTACATTGAGTATAATCATTTTCTTTGCACGCGCCTGAGTAAAAAACAAAATTAGTATCCTTAGATGCAAGCTTTCCTCTAGCTATATAATCTTTTAGAGACAAATTAATATTAATCGCTCCGTTCATTTTAATTCCACTTAAAATTTCAACTTGTTTCTCGGAATTGAGTGAAAGGGAAGCTGTAAGGGCTGGATAATAAGGACCGAGTGGTGGTTTTTCTTGATTAGCCCGTTTAATTAGATTTCCATTTGCATTTCCAGTTAGAACTCCGCCGAGTGCTGAAAAAGTGAATTTCGAAATTGTAATTTCCCCAGAAATATCTTTTGCGATTCTTACTGAGAAGTCAGATTTAAAATCGTTTATATTGATTCCTGGAAGCGTAATTTTAAAAGCTCCGTCAATAAGCATTGATTCTAACAAATCTTTGAAATGAATGTTACCATCAAGTGTAGGACGAGATCCGATTGTTTTTTTTAGTGGAGCGATTTGCTCTTTTAGACTCAAGGGGAGAATTGGAATGAGTCGATTTAAATCAGGAATTAATGAAAGTTTATCTACATAGACATCTAGCTTCGGATTCATGGATAGTTTTCCGTTGATGGAGAGTCCGAGTGCTTCTATGTATTCTTCATTCTTAATCTTAAGAGAAATATTTTTAATACTTGCTGATTGAAAGGAAAATTTTTCTCCAAGTGATATACCGGCTAATAAAGATAAGTCGATATTGTTTATTCCAGACTTACTGCCTTTGATTAGATAATCGAAGGAGTTAATCGACGCATTGACAGATGCACTCAAATCAGAAAATGTTTTCCCGTTTACAGCCGCTTTCCCTATTAGCCTTCCGCCTAGTCCGCTTACAAAATTTTTTAGATATAGGCTCTTTAAATTTAATAAAAGCTCTATTTTTTTCCCGTTGTCTATCTCAGCAGATAGATCAGCCATTAGTGTATTGTAAGATAAATCCGTTTTCAGATTTGCAGTTCGTAGGAGAGGCACAGGATTTTCCTTGGTTGGTTCTTCCTTTGTTACCAAATCAAGATTAGCCTCTGCGTTCAGATTTAGAAAAGGAACATTATGAGATGTATTATTTTGTTTGAAGAGAAGGTCTCTTACTTTTATGTCTGCTTTTGTTAATAGAGAATTCATTTTCCCATTTACTGAAATGGGGGCAAGTTCTAAGTTGCCTCTAAAGTCAAAGTTCGGAAGTCCTGGAATTTGTTTATAGATAGAGGCTACTGGCAATAATTCGATTTTAGATTTATAAATTTGAAGATCAAATTCTCTTTCATCTGTAATTGTTTTTGAAATCTTTCCATTTGCCCTTAGCCACTCATCTTTATCAAAAACAATTGCCAAATCGCTCAACTGAAGAATGTCATCTACAGGAATATAATTCATATCATAGGAAATGTTTAAACCAAACGGCGGCAACTTACGATTTTTCACAGTGAGTCCAATTTGATTTGAGCCTAGATTTAATTTTGAATGAAATTCTGGTGGATTTTTCTGTGAATCTAAATTAAGAACAAGTGAACTTGCAATTGGTTGATTGAGTTCATTGTGATTGTCTCTAAACAAAACTTGTAATTCCTGTGTTGGATTGAGCGAGATTTGAATTGTTTCAAAAATGGAAACGATGCTTGTGTTCAAAGGAATTTTTCTGAATCTTTTTGTTGCGACTAATAATTTTAAATGTAAATTTTTTTCTTCTGTCAAAAAGAACTTTTCGCCTTTTTCTTTTTCCATTCGAAAGCTTAAATCTTCAATGAAGAAATTTACGTATGCACTCACCGGCAAATAGAGATTTATCTCTTCTAACGGAGCTGTTTCTGTTGGCGGCTCTTCGGGCTTTGGTTTACCGGGAGGGAAGAGTGTGGCAACATTTAATTTGCCGCTCTTTTCTAAAATTTGTATGAATGGTTTTGTGAGAGAAATTTCTGATAGTTTTAATTTGCCAAAGAAAAGATAAGGGAGGTTGTATTGAAGTGCAAGCCTATCGCAAGATAGAATAATTTGATTGTCGAAGTCAGCACCCGATCGAATCGTAAGCGATTCGATTTCGATTCCGTAAAGAAGAGAAAACTGATTTACTTTGCCTTGATAGGAACCGGTAGAAAAATTTTGAAAGATATAAGTGAGGAGATAATTTCCTGTAACTTGATTGAATACGACGTTATAGAGTAGAGTTAGAAAGATTAGAAAAATTACTGACTTCTTTTTTAGAAAGCCAGTCAGCATTTTTAAATTTAAGAGTCTCACGGACGGTTTTTTTAGAAGTCAAAGGATTCCAATGCCTCATCTGCGGTTTTGAAAATCTCAAAGATGCTTGCTAGTTTTGTAATCTCCATCAAGTTCTCAATATCAGAATTCAGATTGGCAAATACCATTCTGCCTTTCAACCCATCTACATGCTTGTAGATATTTAAAAAAATACCCAGTCCGGCTGAATTGATAAAGGGAACCTTTTTTAGATCGATGATAAATTTGGGAGCTTTACCTTTCTTGATATACTCTTCAATTTTTTCACCCAATTCAAATTCGTTCCCTGCTTTGATAGGACCTTCGATTTTTATGATGTGGACATCGTTTTTTAAGACAACTTTTATTTTCATAACCCTAACTATTTAAATTAAGAGACAAGCTCTTTTACCTTATTCTTTGCCTACAGGCAATCAATTAAATTTGAACAGTTTACCTAGAGCAATGCAAAGTTAATGGCAGATTACTCGTTCTACTAAACTGAAAAAACCGTTTTGAATGAAATCAAAAATGAATTTTTTTTATTCAGAACGGTCTATAAATCGAATACAATTGATTTATATTCATAGAAGTAAAGTATTTTTTAAATTGATTGTCTTTTTTTATTCTCATTTCTAAATGACAGCAAGGGACAACAGTCAATTAAATGAAATCAAAAGTAAAAGAGGCTCTTCTATCTTTCGTAATTTTATTTAGTTTATTAATTCCATATTCTTTCACCGTATTTTCCGCGGATTTTGCGTTTGAAAATGATGTCTCTTTTTGCAATTCAGAATTAAAAGCAACTTTTTACAAAGCAAATGACTTTTTGTTTTCTGAATTTAACGACGATATGGAAGAGACGAGTCTTACTGAGTTATTCTCTTTTTCTTTTTATAGCAGGGAGGAATTTTTTTCTCTAGCACCTCGACAAAGTTTTTTACTCTTTCAGAAAATCCCATTCAAACTTCTAAGTATTCCTCCTCCATCCTTTTCTTGAAAAATCGATAGCAAAGAGTTAGTTGATTTGCTAGAAAATAACATTCTTTTCCCTTAAAATCAGCTATGTTTTTTTGAAATAATTTTTAAATATTCTTAAGGAATTAAACTATGAGCTTTTTACACATTTTGATTGGTTCATCTCTATTCTTACCCTTTTTTCTTGGATGGAAATTGGGCAAAGACTTTTTTGGACTAGACTTTCCAATATTCTTTGGTCTTTGCCTGCAAGCTTTCTTGGGAAATTTTATTCTTATATATGCTAAGTCCGATGAAAGCAAAGATAGGCTAAAAGTAATGATCGGGTATTTGTTATTTTTTACCGGTCTCTCCGGCTCTTTTCTTGCTGGTAAAAGCATTTGGCTTCCTGTTTTTTGGGAAGTTTCAACACTGGGAGCTGTTCTACTTTATTTCGGACAGGGATTTCATGAGAAAGCGGTTAAAAGTGTTTTGGCGCTATTCTTAGCTAGCTGCACTTCTATGGTGTTTATTGCTTCTTGGGTTTTTCTACCGGAGGGTAAGGCTGGTTATGCGTTCTTAATGATAGGCTTATTAATCAAATCAGCTTTTTCTCTCGCTCATATATGGTATCCGGAAGCGCATATAGGCACTCCCTCTCACGCCTCTGCATCTTACTCGGGGCTAATGTTAAATCTCCCCTTGCTCTTATTTGTGAGATACGTTATGGGTTGGTGGAATGAAATTCCTTATAGTCATTTGCTGATTCCATTGGCGGGTGTGGGAGTTTTTATTGGTGGCTTGGCTTCATTTTTTAGCAAGGATGTAAAGAAGTCTCTTGCTTATAGCACAATCGAGAAAAGCAATCTCATGTGTTTGTTTCTTTTTGTTGCTTCGTTTTGGATTGCTAGTGATGTAGAAGAATATTCGTCTCTTGGAAAATCCTTTCTAGTTTTGTTTTATTTAATGTTATTGCACCATTCATTTTCAAAGACATTTCAATTTCTTGCCATTGGTTATCTTTGCAAAAAAGCAAAAACGAATGTTTTGGATTTATGCAAAGGAGTAGGGCGAGTATCCGGACTTTCAAGTCTAGAATTGGGATTTGGAACACTGAGTTTTGCGGCTATTCCTGGCACAATCGGATTTGTGGCTGAAGGAACTTTGCTTTTTCTGATTTCAAAGACAATCGATCTTTCCAATTTGGATGATTCGGTTTACTTTTTATTATCCGTTGTTTTAAGTTTGACTGGACTTGTGCTTGGAAGTGCAGCGCATATTCGCATGTATCTCCCAATGGTTCTTTCTATTCCTGATAAAAAATTAGCAGCCGAAATACAATTGAATAAATCTCCCGTTCCGAGAGGAATTTCTACATCACTCCATGCTATTGGAGTAAGTATTTTTTTGATTCCGATTTTACTAATAATTCCATTATTTGTTATGAATCGATTTGTTACTTGTAGCGCAAATTCAGCTTATGAATGCGTAAATATCCTTTCAGGAAACGGAGCCATTCTAGCTAATTGGATTCCTGCCTTTTTGTTAACTTGGCTTTATAAACTAAGTTTGATTTCCATTGGAATGACAATTCTTTTTGTAAGTCTAGCCTTCTTTCGATGGTCACACAAAATTCAGAAGAGAAGAAGTTGGGACTGTGGAAATAATTATGGTGGAGCAGAACTTTCTATACCTGGCTCTGTTATTTCTGATCCAGTGTATAATTCTTTCGGTAGATATTTTATTGATAAGCGAGGTGAGTTGTATTTCGACAATGCGGTTAATAATGTGTTAATCTCTTCGCTGGGTATTGGAAAATTATGGATTGGCAAAGTGGAAGCAGGAGAAATTTCATACTACTTATTATTTTCTTCAGTATCCTTTTTAATGTCACTCTTCCTTATTATCGTTTTAAAGCTTCATATATGATGTCATAGTATTTTTTTATAGGAGTAAACATGGAAAAACTAAACTATATTATCCTCTTTTTATTTTTTATTATCTTTCCCATTATCGCAGGTGGAATCATTCGCAAAGTGCGTGCGAGGGCGCAAGGAAGAAAAGGTCCTCCGCTTCTGCAAAATTTTTACGACCTCCTTCGATTTTTACAGAAAAAACCAGTCGATGGTTTTAATTCTGGTTTCTTTTCAGAAGTTTCTCCTGCACTTGTTTGTATTTCTGGAATTCTAATGTGGTCAATTGCGGTATACGAGTGGATGCCGTTCATTTTAATTCCATTCTTTCTAACTTTACAACGAATTGGAACGACAGCTTTTGCAATGGAAACAGGCTCTTCCTTTGGAGGACTTGGGACTTCGAGGGAAATTCTACTTTCGATTTCTTCTGAGCCTATTTTACTTATAAGCATTCTTGTTTCGCAAAGTAAAATGCAGCTAAGTATTTCTTTTGTTGGAGTAATTGTCGGTGCATTGTTTCTAGGTGCGCTCATGGTTGCAGTGCTTGCCGAGCTTGCAAGACCTCCTTTCGACGATCCAAGAACTCACTTAGAGCTTACGATGGTGCACGAAGCGATGCTTTTGGAAGCTTCTGGAAAAACAATGGGCTTATTCGAATTAGGCTACCAATTAAAAATTTCAACTCTCTTTGTTCTAGTAGTAAGAATTGGATTGGAGCATTCTAAATTTGCAGACAACGAGATTGCAAAATCTACAGAAAATATAATCGCGTTCTTTGGAGCAATACTAATAGCAATTATCATCGGTTATTGGGAATCAATAAGCGTGAGAAGGAAATGGGCATGGATACCGGAGGTAATGGGGATTACCCTGTTATTCATTTTAGTTTTAGGGACTCTGGTGAAATTATAATGAGGATAAACATGATTACATTCAAAAGGATTAGAACATGGTATTAGACTTTTTTGATTTAGTATATTTATTATTGGTTCTAACGGGAATTATTATTCTTGTGGAAAACAGGAAAGAGAGAATTCTATATTTGATCTCTTTGCAGGGATTACTACTCGTTATCCCTATATTTCAATTGCATAGTTTTTATGAATTGCATACTTGGATTTTGGTTGCGATGGTATTGATTTTTAAAGCAACGCTTACTCCCTATATTTTGCTCTGGTCGATTAAGAAAAGTAAGATGAATGTTCATACAAAACCTCGTTTTGGATTTTTGGCAAATTTCTTCTTCTTTATTTTTGGACTCCTTGCTTCTATTGGGGTAGTCAATGGTTTAGGAGAATTACCGCAGGGCATTGATAAAATCGGAGTTATCTATGTGTTTTTATTGATGTATTTAGGAGTGATTACTTTTATTTCGAGAAATCATTGGATTGTATTGATCTGCGGATTTATTATGATAGAGAATGGAATCTTTCTATTAACTCTTATTTTACACAACGGTCTTCCGTTTGGAATTGAATTTGGAGCCTTTACCGATGCTTCGCTTGTAATTGTAGCGGCAGCGGCACTACAAATTCGAGGAGATTCTATTAAAAAAATGGGAGATAATTCGCTATGGACTTAGGTATACTGAGCATAATTACAGGAATTACTTTTCTATTAGTTTTTTTGAATTTGTTATTTGCATTTACAAAGAGTCAGGAAAAGGTTAATTATTGGGCAGGACTTGTTATTTTATTATTCATCGTGGTTTTGATGTCGTGGTGGATGGAAGATCTAGCCTTACAATGGGTTTTAATTGAGGCTACTACTCTGTTTGGCGCACTTCTTATTTCGATGAGTCGCAATGAGAAGTCAATTGAAGTAGCATGGAAGTTTTTGTTGTTAAATTCTTTTGGTTTAAGTTTGGCATTTATAGGGATAATCATTGTTAGTTTTGGAATTCATTCGCAAGTAACCACGAATGGCAATGAAATAATTGGACAGATAAATTCCCATCAGAATCGACTTGTTGAAACAGGGATGTGGTTGGCGATTTTTGGATATAGTGCCAAATTAGGATTATTCCCAAATCACTTTTGGGTAAGTGATACTTATGCAGAAAGTCCAAGTCAGATTTCTTCTGTAATATCCTGCCTGTTTCCGGCTACTGTAGGAATTGCACTAAGAGCATTTATTAAAATGGATTATCAATTTACAAATCCTCATTTTAGTTCTGCGAGTGGGCTTTTGATTTTAGGAGTTGTCACAATGTTTTATAGTCTTTGGACGCTGAATCAAACAAATGATATTAGGCGGATGACAGCTCAGATTGCGTTATTTCACAGTGGTGCCTTGGCTATATTTATCTTTTTAAATCCACCGGATGAAGTTTTTTATTATACTCTATCTGCAAGTGTTACGGTTAAAGCGTTGTTATTCTCTGCGATGGGTATATTTAGAATAGATGCAGGGACTAGAGAATTAAAAGAAGTCAAGCCAGAGGAAGGATTAAATAAATGGTCAACTTCTTTGTATATTTTTTCTTTAGGAATGGCTTTCGTAATTCCATTCTCTCCTTTTTTTGTTGCAGATCTGCTGCTTCTCAAAGTTGGATTTGGGATTGAAAAATTTTGGATTATCTTTGTTCCAATACTCGGACTAGTTTTTTTTCTTGTTGCGCTTAACAAGCTATTGCCGCTGCTCAATATTAAGTCGAGAGAGTTCTTACCGCAACACAATCGAACTTTGCGAATTAGAATGATGCTTACTTTTTTAATTTTGATTTTAGCTTTGGCAATAGGCGCTTACGGAGTATACAATCTCTCTAACGGAGGATTTTCCAATGCCCAATAATCTGTTTGATTCATACGAAATTGTAACTGGCTTATTTTACAATCAGCGAACATCTTCTTATTTCAAATTTTTGCAAACGAATGATTCTGTAAAAATGGTTCCGGTGAAGGAAGTAAAGTTTAAAGAAATTATAAAACAAATTCGTTTTCCTATGTGGCTACTCAAGCATAGCCTTGGAGTAAAGGGTGGCGAAGAAAATTATTCGGAAGTCGATATACAGTCTCTCAAGAATAGCAATGAAAGAAGACGTTTAGAGCTAGACCGCTCGATGGTCGGAAATTCAGAAATTAGAGACTTGAACTTTAGAGGAATTTCTGTAAAAGTAACACCGGATAGTTATTCTCATGCTGTAGGTCCGATTCATGCGGGTATCATTGAGCCGGGTCATTTTCGATTCAGTGTGACTGGTGAAACCATTCAGCATTTGAATATACGTTTAGGTTTTCAAAAGAGAAATATTCTAAACCTATTAAAAGGAAAATCTCCATTAGCTACCATTCCTGTAGCCGAGGCAATATCAGGGGACACCGCTGTTGCTTATGCGACTGCGTTTTCCCGCATCTATGAAGAGGCAGCAGGTTTAAAAGTCTCGGATGAAGTTAAGCTGATTCGAATGGTCTTGCTTGAAGTGGAAAGGGTTGCCGTGCATATTGGTGATCTAGGAGCAATGGCTGGAGATATTGGATATTATCCGCTTTTAGGTGTTTGCGCTACTGATAGAGGGGTTCCTCTTGGCGTAATGGAAGCATTGACTGGATCTAGATTTGGGAAGGGTGCAATTTTTCCGGGAGAGGTTAGACTCAATAAAAACTTGAATCTTTCTGTTTTAATAACGCTTGCGGCTAATCTAATTAACTGCTTTCGTCGAGTAGAGTATCAATTTATGCGGGCAGTGAATTCTTCCACAATTCGAGAAAGGTTAGATGAATGTGGAAGGCTTACAAAGATTCAAGTTTTACACAACAGTATTATTGGAATGCCTGCTAGAGCAACGGGGCTAAGAATGGATATGCGCTATTCTGAACCTCTTTACCAAACGGCAAAGTATCCACTTGATTTGAATTTAGAAAGAGAGCATCTGAATGGAGATGCATGGGCGAGATTCTATCTGCGATTTTTGGAAGTAAAAAATTCTATCGCCTGGTTAGAAAAAATTCTTCCCGAATTAGATACAGCCAAAGCGGGTAAGGGTGATTTGCTTGTGCAGAAGGCAAATAAATTTAAACCAGGAATTTATTTCCAGAGTGTAGAAGGCTGGCGTGGATCGGTTCTAGTGGCGCTTGATATTAATGCTAAAGGGCAAATTGGAGAGGCTTATATTAGAGATCCTTCCGTTTTGAATTGGCATGCATTAGAACTTGCTGTGAGAGGAGAGTTAATTGGTGATTTTCCGCTCAATAATAAATCATTTAATTTAAGCTATGTGGGGTTCGATCTATAATGGGAATTTATGAAATAAAAAACTTATTTAAGAGACATACGACGATGGACTTTGATAAGGCATCGCCGGTAAATCAGAATGCAAGAGGCGTTCCGGTTCCATCCAAAGCAGCAACTGTTGGAACTTGTAAGAGCTGCAAGGCTTGCGAAACAAATTGTCCGACGAAGGCAATCGAAGTGAAATCGGATATTGAATTGAACTTTGATTATGGTGCTTGTCTTCAATGCGGAATTTGTGTAAATATTTGTCCATCTCAGAAGTTGGAAAATTCTGGACTTGTATATGCATTTACCTTTAACCGCGAAGAATTAAAAATTTCTTACGTGAAGGGAGACTTTGTTCCAAAGGAATTTCCTACTCCTGAAAATGTTGGTGTATTCCAAAAGCTAACAAAGACAAGAGGTTTCAATTACAGGGAAGTAGCCGCTGCTGGAAATAATAGCGTTGAATGGGAATTAGGCGCTAGCTTCAATAATTTCTTTGACTCAGAAGGACAAATGGTTAGAAGTGTTGCTTCCCCAAAACATGCGGATGCTGTTTTATTTTCTGGACCGGTAAGTGAGAATATGGCGGGACCTTTGCAGACAGCTTGGGATTGTATGCCAGAGCCGAAAGCTTTAATTGCAGCAGGCACAGAGGCAGTCTCCGGCGGAATCTTTCCAATGGGTAAAAGACCGAAAGAGCCAGATTTATTTATCGGAGGAGATCCGCCGCGACCGGATGTTATGATAAATGCATTCCGCTTTTTAATGGGACAGTTTAAGTATTCGTTTCAATTCGCTCTAAAAGATAGAATTGCAAAGTTGAGAGAAACTAAATAGGAGAATTTATGGATAACAAGAATATACCGCTAGATGGTATTGCAGGGTTAAAAGAAAATTGGAAGTCGGACATGGTGTCTGGCTTTATCATTTTTCTAATTGCATTACCTCTTTGTATAGGAATTGCTCTAGCATCAGGTGCACCGCCAATGGCTGGTCTTTTTGCCGGCATAGTAGGTGGTATAGTTGCTTCTTTGCTTGGTGGATCTTATTTAACGATCAATGGACCTGCGGCAGGGTTAATTGCTGTTGTGGTTAATTCCATTAATGTGCTTGGAGGTGGAGATCCTAAATTAGGATTTGAATTGACATTAGCCGCTATCGTGATTGCAGGGCTACTTCAGATTATCCTCGGTCTATTAAAGGCAGGGAATTTAAGTGTTTATTTTTCTGGATCGGTTATTCATGGAATGATGGCAGCCATTGGGATAATTATTATTTCTAAGCAGATTCATGTAATGCTTGGTGTTACTCCTCAGGCAAAATCAATCATGGGCTTGCTTGCTGAAATTCCTTCCAGTGTAATGAAATTAAACCCTCAAATAACCTTGATTGGAGTAGTTGGAATTGTTATACTCATTGTTCTTCCAATGATTAAAGCAAATTGGGTAAAAAAAATTCCAGGTCCACTTGTAGTTGTGTTAGTGGGAATGGGGATTGGACTTTATTTTGATTTAGAAGACCAACATACATTTACTTTTTTGCAACAGACCTATGAAGTTGGTCCGAAAAATTTAGTAAATCTTCCTGCTCATATCTCGGATGGTTTTGCAACTCCTAATTTTTCTAAAGTCTTTACATTAGATTTTTTCTTAATGATGATTACAATTATGTTAGTAGCGAGTATTGAATCTTTATTAACCGCCACAGCAATTGATAAATTAGATCCATACAAAAGAAGTAGCAATATGGATAAAGAATTAATTTCTAAAGGTGCAGGAAATTTTCTATTAGGAATGATTGGTGGTCTTCCCATTATTGCAGAAGTAGTAAGAAGTTCAGCTAACGTGAATAATAGAGCAAAGACTAGATGGTCTAATTTCTTTCATGGAATTTTTCTATTAATCTTTATCTCTTTGTTTCCGGCAGTATTGCATGAAATTCCTCTGACTGCGTTAGCCGCTATACTCATCATGGTTGGTTTTAAACTTGCTTCTCCAAAGGAATTTATTCATACTTATAAGAAAGGAATCGATCAGTTTATTGTGTTCATAATTACGATTATTCTTACATTAGTTGAAGATTTATTGGTTGGAGTTGCGGCCGGTATGGTGGTTCAAGTTCTTATATTGATTTATTATGGTTTGCCAATCAAAAGCATTTTAAAGGCAGACTTTACGGTTCAATCAGAAGGTAAAAATCATAGACTTACCATCAACAAAGCATTAGTTTTTTCCAATTATATATTTATAAAACATGCATTGTATGGTTTGCCATTAGGTGAGCAGGTTACTATCGATCTTTCAAATGTTACTGTTATAGGACATGCGGCTCAGGAGTATTTGGCTGATTTTACTTTGTATTATGAAGGTAAAGGTGGAAATGTATATGTGGAAGGTCTAGAAGCGCTGACTCCTATTTCAAATCATCCAAATGCAACAAGGAAGTTGGTGGCAAAATAATAGTTTGCTCAACTTCTTTACCGCGTTTGCAGTGAGCTTTTTAGGGTCAATTCCTCTTGGCTCTATTAATCTCACTGCTCTTCAAATTTACCTTCAAACTAATTTTAGATCAGTCGTTTACTTCTCCTTATCCGCTAGTTTTATTGAATTCTTTTATTCGTATCTCGCAATCAAAGGAGAAAATATTCTTTCGCAGAATATTACTTTAAATTACATCTTTTCCTATATTACAATGTTTGCTTTTTTTGTATTAGGAATTTTAAACATAAGCTCGAACGAAAAAGGCATTGTCGAAGAAATAATTCGAGTGCCTAATATGTCTTTATCAATTTCCAATTATAATATTATTCGCAAGGGATTTATCCTGAGTGTTTTAAATCCCCAAGCAATTCCTTTTTGGCTTGTATTATCTAATTTTTTAGAGAAACAGGATTTAGCTAAATTTCATTCCACTGCGGATACTCTATATTACACGTCAGGTGTAGCTTTCGGAACTTTCTTTTGTTTATTGGTGTTTGCTCTATTTATTGGTAAATTTTTAAAACAAAGACAGATCCGAATGAAATTTTTGAATCGTGCTATTGGAATTTTATTCATTTCGCTAGCACTGTTTCAATTAGGAAAAAAATACTTTTTACGATACTTCTCTAAAAAAAATATTCCTTGAATTACAAATCCACACCAAGATAACTCAAATTAAAAGATTTATTATTGAGCGGAAAATCACCAATTAACTCACCGCGGACAGCGAGTTCAAGAGCGTGCCAGTTGAGAACAGATGGATCTCTCACATAGGACTGTAGAATTTTTCCTTCAGCCGAAATGTCTAGTGCTACTAAAACAGGTCCACGCCAACCTTCCACGGAAGAATAATAAAGTCCGGGTTTGAATTTCCTTTTCTTTTGAATTAAGAAATCTCCTCTTGCTGGAGCGGATGGAGTCAACTTGGGTAAAATATGACTTAGCCACTCAACACTGTTCTTTAATTCCGCATAACGCAAATAAAATCTTGCCCATGCGTCACCTAATAGTTGTTCTTTGTATTCTTCTAACCAGAGAGTCATCCCGGTTTTAATATAAAGTTCTTCTGATAAACGAAGATCTTGGGTTACTCCCGTGCATCGGGCTGCCATACCAACAAAACCATTTCGGTAGACTTGATTTCGACTAATCGTTCCGCAGTCATGAAGCCTTTCGCGAATCGTGGAAGATTTGACTGCTCTTAGAATTTGTGTCTCGACTCGATGAAATACATTTTTTAAATTTTCACAAAGAGCCATTAACTCCTCTTTTGAAAAATCTTTTTTTAATCTAACTTCACCGGGAAAAATGCAAGCCTTTCCAAAGCGAGACCCTGTTAGTGTTTCCATTACTCCAAGTGGAACGCCTCTGTCCGTAGAACAAACGCCAAGTAAAGGATAATAGCCAATATCCCCTGCAATGGCTCCTAAATCAGCAATATGAATGGCTACTCTTTCGATTTCTAAAAGAACTAATCGCATAAGTTTTGTTTCATCTGATAACTTCATACCAGCTGCTTGCTCGAATACACTTGCAAAGGCTGTTGCATAGGAAATGGTTGAATCAGATGCAATGGCTTCGGCTAAAGGCATTGTTTGTATCGCAGTTCGATTCTTTAATAAATTGTAAATTCCACGATTTTGAAATCCTAACCGAATATGCAGAAACTGAATGACTTCTCCTGTAACATAAAAACGAAAATGACCTGGCTCAATAATTCCCGCGTGTATAGGACCAACTACATGGTAATAGCTATTATTTCCAATGGGAAGTTTTAGTCCTCGGTATTCTAAATTCTTTAGCGTCCTATCAGAATTAACCGCAACAAACAATTCTCTTTTCCTTTCTTCTGTTCTTAGATAATCAGGATTGAGGCTATAGTCTTCGAGTTCACCTCCGGATTTTCCAAGGCTATGTCGAAGTAATGCTAATGGATATTCCGGGTTATTATAATTATCCTCTGGCTTGAAATCTTTTACTGAGTTCATTTTGATACTCGTTGGACTTTGGGCAAATGTGAAGTATTCGCCCGTTCTATCAAGTTTAAAAATTCCAGTGTTCGTGTTGTATCGGAGTGATTTAGGCATTGTCAAGTCCTCCTGTTGAGAACATATAGAATCCGTAGGCAGCAATTAAAATTGCAATGGCGAATAAGAACAACGTTAATCCAATTCGGATTCGGATCATTTTTATATTTTCAGGTTTGAAGCCTCTTGAATCTATGTTCATGAGTGGTAGTATTTTATAAAGTGTGATTGCGAAGAATGTAATTCCAAGACATGGAACTAACGTATACCAATAATAGGAATGTTTGACTGCCATACGCATTGCCATCATGTCTGATAAGAACATGGGAGAAATAGGAACGGCAAACGCCATAAATATGGAACCCAAATATATAAATTTTGAAATTGGATGTAGTCCATCCTTTGGATTTATTTCGTCAATGATTCTACTCGATAAATCTAGTCTAAGAACCCCAAGAGATGCAAAAATTAAAGCTTTAATTACAACCAGACTTGTAAGAGCTAGATAGAAAATCTCATCCGAGGTATTGAGCCAGAGGAAAACACCGATTGCCCCGTTGTGAAACAGTGCGATCAGAGAGGTAATTCGTCGTATGTCTCTCACTTGGTATAGTGTTAAGATACTATAAATCATTGTCGCAACTCCCATAACGAGTAGAGCGTTTTTTGAACTGAAGTGGGAAATAAGCATTAGCTCATCCATTTTTACAAGTGGACGAAGAGCAATCGAAACTGAAACAGGAATTAAGGACGCAAATAAAGCTGATATTTGACTCGGACTTTCTGAGTAAGTATCACTCACCCAATATTGATTCGGGAATAATCCCAATTTGGTGGAGTATCCAAATACAATGAGCCAGATTCCCACTTCTATAATTGGATTTTGTTTTGCCTGGATATTTTGCATGATGACATTGATATTCATGGATACAACATTGTGTACTCCATAAGATAGAATTACCAATCCCAAAAACGCAATCCCCATTCCGAAAGAATTTAAAAATAAAAATTTCCATGCAACGTTAGTAGCCTTTTCGTTTTGACTCATAGAAATGAGAAGTGCTCCGATGAGAGTGCAGGCTTCAATTAGAACCCATTGGGTTGCAAAATCTGTCATAAACCAGGAGATGATTAATACAAAATAAAATGCCCCAATCAGGGGAGACCAACGGCGCACACTCGCATCACTTTTGGTAAATGCAAAGTAGACGCTGGAAAAGAGATTTAGGAAAATGACAAGGCTAACGGCTGTTAATGTATATTTGTTCATCTTTTTTCCTTTAATAAGTTTTTATAAAAATCCACTCGTGTTTGCAGTGATACAGCCGCCACGATAACAAGTAGCGCATCCACGAATGCAATCAACTCTGTCCCAAATGGTAAGCCTTTGTTTAAAATAAGCGTTAGTAGAAATATACCATTCTCAAACATAACAAAACCAATGATTAATACTACCCAATGCCTTCTTGCTATGAACGTCAAAATTCCTAAGTAGATTAAAAGCAAAACATATATTAAACCTACTTTATCAATTTGAACAGGCAGTTCTTTCAATCCATTGCTGATTTTTAAAACAGCAAATAAACCTGGGATAAAGAGTAAAAGTGTAACAAAATAACCAAATCTTGGATTTGTATGCTCGGTCATCTTTAGTCTTTTCAAAGTCGTGATTAAAATATAAGGAGTTAAAAAAGTTTTGAAGGCGAGGATAAGAACGATTAACATCCAAAAGTGAAATTCGGTGTAGTGATATACTTGAAACACAGAACCGCAAAGTAAAAAGCCCTGCACAGCAATCACAATGATTTGTCTGGAAAGTCGATTCTCTACAAGAATAATGATTCCAGTCAAAAGAAGTAATAAGTAAATTAAATCAAATATCATATTAGTTTCACCAATGTTCCAAAGACGATTAAGAATAAGAAAGTTAAGCCGATGGTTTCGGGAACCCAAGTCCATTTTCTTCTAGAGCTAACGGCTTCCCAGTATCCTATGACAGCGGCTAACAGGAGAGCGCCCCCAAACGATAAAATGTTTCTAAGAAAAGTTGGAATTTCCAATCCATAAATATCATGCGAATGCTCTAAGGCAAGTTTTGTGATAAAGGTCATAAAGCTTGCTATTTTTATTTGGTATCCTATTTCGAATAACGCCATAGATTTTCCAGAAGCTTCGAGTAGCATTGCTTCGTGGACCATTGTCAATTCCAAGTGCGTTCTGGGATCATCGAATGGAGGCCTTGCTAGCTCAGCCAAAATTGCCACAGTGCTCACAGAAAGAAAAAGTGCGCCTAACACCAATCCAACCCATGAAAAGACCATCGACATTTTAGATTGAGCGACAATGATTAAGAAAATAATGATTGGCTCGGTTGCGATGAAAAGTAAAATTTCTCTAGAAGTTCCAAGCCCTCCAAAAGAAGTTCCGGTTTCCATGGCGTAGCCGGTGAGAGCAATTCTTTGCAGTCCTAGAAAAAAAGGAATCATGATAAAGGGTGACCATTCGAAGACTACGATAGACCAAATCATGAGAGACGAAAATAGGGCAAAGATAGGACCTATTTCACAGAAGATTCCCGAAAGGACTCCATCAATGGGAGTCTTTTTAAGTAGGCGGATAATATCGTTTACATTCTGTAGAAGAGGTGGACCTTTTCTTCCTTGCGCCCTTGCGCGCACTTTGCGAATAATGCCTCCGGTAAAAAGAGGAAGAGTAAAAAAAGTTACAACCATTATGATAATAGTCAATGTAAAATTGTTCATAGATTTACCCCGATGAAGCTTTGGTATGCCAATAAAATTCCAATTGAAAATAATAAACCAACTGCAGAAAGAAAAAGGTATGTAGATAAATCACCTGTCTCGAAGAACTTACTCCAAAATCTTCCGAGATTCAAGATTCGCGTGATCAAATTTAATATAGAAGAGTCTATTCGTGATTCACCGCTACCCAATTGTAAGTATTTTCCCATTGTCTCAAACATTGGATCGGAAATAACAGAGCCAGGAATCGAAACTTCATGACCACGAAACTGACTTCCGCAATCCCAGAGCTGTCTTGTTTTAATCTTATGAGAAAACTTTGTCGTGAATACAGTTATTCCGAATACAATGACTAATATAGATATACCGGAAACCTGAAAAATCCAAGAGATGAAATTTGATGAAAGGTTAGAACGAAGAATATCCATAGAATAGAAAGGCATCCATATTAGAATAGGAATGGCTAATATTAATATGCCGATGCTAGACAGGGATCTAGATAAGAAAGGAGAAGGTATTGATTGCTCTTTCGGCGGATTTCTTGGAACAGATAAAAGTAGAGTTAGGAAAAGCTTTAGATGAGCTGCACTACCAACGACTAGTCCTGTGCAAATAAACACCAGTGCCGGCAAAATGAGAGTAGACGCTGATAAGGGAAGATCTATTACGACCGTTGTTAAATAGAGAAAAGTGGACTCAGAAAGAAATCCAACGGTTCCAGGAATCATCGCAAAGCTCAGGCTTCCCATGCTTGAGGCTAAGAACGGTAAGCCGGAGATTCTACCGATTCCTTTGCACTCATCAGTGCTAGTAGAACCTCCGAGTTTTGCCAAATAACCAAAAGAAAGAAATTGGTATATTTTGGAAATGGAATGATGCGTTAGTGTAATATAGAATAAAATGAGAAAGGCAAAACCTAGCTGATTTAGGATTGGATTTTCATTGCCCATCCAAAACTTAGAAATCAGAAGATTGAGCCATAGAAAATTACTATTTTCTACAGTGCTATAAGCAAGTGTCTTTTTAAGATCCGAATGAAAGAAAGAAGTGATTCCTCCTAGAAAAATTCCAAGTCCAGAAAAGAAAATTAAAAACTCGATAGGACCAAAAGTTGCGAGGCTCGGGGGACTATATCTGAGAAATAGAATGAAGGGGAGATTGATCATTAGCCCCGAATAAGTTGCTGAGCCATGAGCCGGCGGTCCCGAGTGGGCTTCGGGAAGCCATAGATGCAACCCAGAAAATGCAGATTTAATAAGCAAAGCAATGAGTAAAAAGTAAAATCCCGTTGGATCATTTTCCGGTAAAAAAATCCATACACAGAGCAAGACCATGGAGATACTACTTGCAAGAAAGAGTGCAACTATACTTCGAATACCTTTCACCGTAAAAGGTCCGCCAAGATAGATGAATATGGCGCCTACCGTTGAAACTTCCCAGAAGAAAAGAAGTAAGAAATTTTTTCCAGATAGATAAGACCCTGATAGCCCTAAGAAAAAAATAAAGTATCCGAAGAAAATTTTGTTTAGATTTTTATGTTCATACCCTCGGACATAGAATAAAATAATGTTTCCTAGGATACCTTGCAGGAGTAAGCCAAAAAGAATAGGAAAGTCTTCTCCTAAAAAGTTTCTTTCTAAGTAGAGTCCAAATGGTATTGGTAGAAAGAGAGATATTCCGACTATCGCGTGAATGATGTTCATAGGTTCATTTAATCCTGTAGAATCTGAATCAAAAAATGAATTAAGATTAATTAAATTTTTCGGATAAAGATTATATCCCCATACTTAAATCCTTTGCTAGTATTTCTATCTTTTTTTTAGGTATCTGCAATGGACTAGGTTTATCAAGATATAATTGAGAAGCTGAATCATAGTTTAGTTTGGGTTTGCTTTAAATAAAATTGCATTTGTGGATAATTATTCTTATCCACAAATGCTAAAAGATTTTTTGTTTAAATTAAAATTTTTGATTGTAACCAAAGCTAATGTAGAATAAATTTTGAACAATTTTTTGCGATTGGTATTCTGCTTTTGCATAACTCTTCAATGCATCAGGAGCATCTAGTTTATCAATAGCAGAATAGACTGCTTCATTCTTTGCACCAAATAGTTTGGAAGGATCAACAGTTTTTCCATCATATTGACTTCTATTTGGTTGTGCCTGTGTTCCTTGCGACACGCTATAATACCAAGTATCATTGTCATACATATATACATCAGGTCGATAGACATGGTTTAAGCTGAAAAAGAAATCAGCAAAGAAGAACTTTAGACTTGTGCTTAGGTCATAAAAACCAGATTTCTGATTAATGTTATCATTTTGATATTTGTAGCCAAGATTAGAGGAAGGCTGAACTCTAAAAAATTTCCCTTCAAAGAAAGTGTGAGAAACCGCAAACGAACCATAATGCCCACCGGCATAAATTGAGTTATAGTCAAACGAGGACTGTGTGTAAAATGATATGGTTGGTTTGAGAGTTTGTTCTAAGAAAGGCAATCCCCAAAAAATAAAATATTCATCCCAGGAATATTTTGAATTTTTATCGAACTGATAGTAAAACCAAACTCCCCAGGTAATATCTCCGAATTTTTTATTTTGAAAGTTGTAGGCAAATGTGGTGAAACCTCCATCTGTTCTTGCCATTCCATTTTTTTCTTTGTGTCTTTTTATAGATCTTGGATCTACAAAGGACACACTTGGATCAGTGCAGCCGTTTGCTCCATCTGATTCACATTTTGCATTTACGATATTTTGTGCGGGGTCAAAGAATAATCCTGAGTTTAATAGATTATTTGTAGATGGATCAGCTTGAATAGAATCTAATTTTGAAAACATTGCATTTGGATCGATAGCTGCTGCGCCGGGGCTAGCTTGGAATATGCGCATGTCTGAATCTCTGTCTTCTCTACCGACTAATGCTAAATTGCCCCAAAATTCTAAATACAGACCTTTAATGGGAGCATTCAGTCTGATGTTTGGTTGGTATGCCCAATATTGGGTTGTGCCATTGTAAGCAGTGTTGTTTCTTCGGCTTAAATATTCTCCGCCATAACTATTTCCACGCCAAATAAAGTCCGAGACCACTTCATGTGTTAATTCAATACTTGGTTCGTCATCCTTTTCTGAAGGATGAGCGGGATGAGGATGCACACTCTTAGATCCAGCTGTTGAAGTATAATTTTCCTTATCTTTAATGTTAGAAGAACTCGTGTCTTTCGTTGGGGCTAATGAATCTTTTGCGGAAGATTCTTCGTTTTTCTTTGCTTGTTCTTTTATTTTCTCGTCTTGCTCTTTATTTTTCTCTGTTAGAATTTCTATTTTCTCATAGAGTTCCTTAATCTTCTCGGCTAGACTTGAATCATTTTGTTTTAAGTCGTCAGTCGGTTCTTTTGCGGTTTTTGTCGGTATTGTTTCTACTGCCTTGTCGAGTGTAACAGATTTTATTTTTGCCATTGGAATGGTTTTTATTTTTCCATTTACGTCCTTGTATTTAAGGATTTGTTTTGTTCGCTCAATTTGTGTTCCTTTAATTTTCTTACCATCTTTTAGAGTAAACGTATCTGAATAAATCTCTACGCTTAAAAAGAGGAGAGTGCAAAGTATAATCTTGATTGTTCTCAAAGTCATCGAAGCCACCGTTAATTATTTTTTTGCACACTTATATAGATAACCTGTAATAAATCAAGACTTAATTAAGTTGGAATTGAATTTATTTCTGGTCTAGAGCCTGATTAGCAAGTTTGTCAGCCATTTTATTTTTTTCCCTTGGCACATGATTGAATTCTATGCTAGAAAAATCTTTTTTTAGGCTATCAACTTGCTGCTTTATTTTTTGAAGCTCAGGGTTTTTTGTTTTATAAATTCCCTGCATTTGACGCACAACTAATTCAGAATCTAAATGGATTTTGATGTCTTTTTCGGATAATTCTTTGCATTTTTGCAACGCGAAAAGCAAAGCTGTCCACTCAGCTACATTATTTGTTTCTTTGCCGATCTTCTCAGAAATAGTGAATACTACTTCCGTTGATTCACTATTTCTGTAGGCAACTACTCCGATGGAAGCAGGTCCGGGATTACCGCGAGATGCCCCATCGCAATAAATGTAGATCAAAATAAAGTGTAGATAAACGGAGAAATCGCTGAACCTTGCGTCATAACTAGCAATACAGATAATAATACTAATAAGAAGATAATTGGGATTAGCCAAAACTTCTTACGTTCCATTAAAAATTCAAAAAATTCTTTTACTAAAGATAACATATACCCTCTTTAAAAATGTCTTTCGTAGTGTTTGATATTCATTTCTTTCTTTGGTCGTTCATTCCAGTAAGTAACTGCTTCTTTTTGTAAATTCTTATCGAGAATATCTTTTCGAAAGAGTCTGAGCAAAAGAGAAATTGGAACAACGGTAAGGATAAATACCACAAATAAAATAATACGAGTATTAACAACTCCTAATATATGAGCAAACTTCATCCAACCAGTGTGAACCGGTAGAATCCATTTGAAATTTATCACTCGAATCAGTAGGAATGCACTACCGAGACTTGCCAACGCATAAGAAATTTCAATTTTCTCTTTGTAATACAGAAAAGCTGCAAGTGCGGATAAAAATAATCCACCTCCGAGAGAGAAGGACTTCAATTCTTTGTCTTTAGATTCTTGGTTAGTCGAGTTCAAATTCATTTTTCCAGTCATTATCATTTTTTAGTTCAGGTTGTTTTGTTTTATCCAAGATAAAATTTTCTACAACCAAATAATCCATGTTTGTTCGCATAAAGCATCTGTAAGCATCTTCCGGTGTGCATACGATTGGTTCGCCTCTAACGTTAAACGAAGTGTTGACCACAACACTACAGCCAGTCAGTTTTTTAAATTCAGAAATTAAATCATAATACGCCGCATGATCCTCGCGGGTAACAGTCTGAATCCTCGCTGAATAATCAACGTGAGTGATGGAAGGTAAAGTAGATCTTGGAACGTTTAGTTTCTCGATTCCAAAAAGTTTTTCTTGCTCCGGTGTCATTTTAATCCGAATCGAATCTTTGACAGGCGCAACAATTAGCATATACGGAGAATCGCCGTTATGCTCAAAGTATTTTGAAACATCTTCTCGCAATACAGAAGGGGCAAAAGGTCTAAAAGATTCTCTGAATTTAATTTTTAAATTCATAATAGATTGCATATTTTGAGATCTAGGATCTCCAATGATTGATCTGGCACCTAAAGCTCTCGGACCAAACTCCATGCGACCCTGGAACCAGCCGACTACCTTTTCTTCGGAGAGAACTTTTGCAGTTCGCTTAGCAACTTCGGTCTTTGCTACTTTTTCATACGGAATATTATTTGTTTTAAAATAATTTTCAATGTATTCTTCACTGTATTCAGGACCTAAGTAAGAAGCCTTTTGCATCTTTGCAAAATTGGTTCCTTTTCTAGGTGCATTGTTGACATGGTAGTGGGTAATGAGCGCAGCCCCTAGAGCAGAGCCCGCATCACCACTCGCAGGCTGAATCCAAATATCATCAAACGGACCTTCTCGGAGGATTTTGCCATTAGCCACACAATTAAGAGCCACTCCACCAGATAGACAAAGATTTTTCATGCCCGTTGTCTTGTGAATATGTTTAGCCATTTTTAAAACTACGATTTCTACAACTTCTTGGATCGAGCGGGCAAGATCCATTTCGCGCTGTGCTAATTTAGTTTCAGGTTTACGCGCAGGCGCTCCGAAAAGCTGATCAAACTTTTTGTTTGTCATCTTTTCTCCGCCAATGTAATCAAAGTATTCTAAATTAATTTTATAAGAGCCATCTTCTTTTAGATCAATGAGGTTATCTAATATTAACTGCACATATTTGGGTTCACCATAAGGGGCTAATCCCATTACTTTGTATTCACCGGAATTTACTTTAAAGCCTGTGTAATATGTAATGGCAGAGTAGAGTAAGCCAAGTGAATGAGGAAACTTGATGTCGCTTAAAATTTCGATTCGGTTATCTCTTCCTACTCCGAAGCTAGTTGTTGTCCATTCTCCTACTCCATCTACCGTAAGAAAAGCAGCATCTAAATAGGGAGAAGGGAAAAATGCGGCAGCCGCGTGTGACTCGTGGTGTTCAGGGAAAATTAATTTTCCTTTAAATTCCTTTTTACCTAATTGCTTTTTGATTTCTTCACCTGCAAAGAGTTTCTGGCTCATCCAAATTGGAATTGCTTTCATGAAAGTAGGCAATCCTTTCGGTGCTGCACTGAGCGATGATTCGATGATGCGCTCAAATTTCAAAAAAGGTTTATCGTAAAAAGCTACATAGTCTAAATCGCTTACTTTAATATTTGCCGTTTGTAGACAATACTCGATGGAGCGATTTGGAAAATTCGCATCATGACGCTTGCGAGTAAATCTCTCTTCCTGAGCAGCTGCGATCACTTCGCCATTCTTTAAAATGGCAGCTGCACTATCGTGATAAAAACAGGATATTCCCAAAATATTCATACAGGGATAATAATTTTAAGAGGACTCAATTTGTAAATTAGATAAGTGGTGGCGATGTTTTTTTCTTGAAGATTTATTATCTCGTTTCATTTGTAGCATTATATTTCTGCAAATTACAGAGGATTCGTTTGAGATACTTTAACAAGCAAACATTTAAACTTTTTTCTTTTAGTCTTATTACTTTTCTGCTATTTATACTCTTGTTACATTGGTTTTTCATCGGCTTATGCAAGATGAATCATATTCCTGGATTTAGGTTTGATACTTTCTTAGATCCTAACATTAGGTTAGATAATCCGAATTTTGAAAAAGAGCTTACGGAAGGAGATATACTTATTTATCTGCCTCAGTCTAAATTAAGAAAATCTACTCCAGACGGCTTAACGCTAAATTTTGCTGGAGAGAATGTTACTTATTTTTCTGGATATAGGAGAACGATACCCGTTCAAAAAGAAAAGGTTTCAGGAGTAAAGCGAGTAATTGCAGTAGGCGATAGTTTTACATGGGGCTGGAAAGTTTCAGATCAAAATACTGTTTCAAATCATTTAGAGCAAATTTTAAATCAGAGAAAACCTGAGAATGTAAAAGCCATTGAAGTATTGAATGCAGGAATGACAGCATCTACAATCACCAATTCGTATGAGAGTTTGAAAAATTATGATCTTAAATTTGCACCGGATGTTGTCTTACTTACTTTTTGTGAAAATGATATTTCTGATCTAAAACAGAAGAGTAGCACAGATGCGTTTACGTATGATATGCTAAAAAAAATTGGTTGGTTCGGTCCAATTCGTTTTTTTGTTGCGGGCAAATATAAAAAAGAAAGAGAAATTCTTCTAAGACAATTAAAAGAAATGAAACAAAATGAACTCATAGGCGGGAGGTTTGGGGCTAAGTCGCATATATCGCACATTCATTGGCCTATGGATATAAAGGCATTTATGAAAACAAAGATAGGAAAGCAAGATGTCCAGAATTTGCTTAGGTTCTACTATCTGGGAAATGAAGGAAATATAATGCCTTTTACAAGAACGGAAGATGTTGAGATATGGGAGTTATGGAAGGAATGGGAGGAGACTCTTGTGAAGATGAAAAAATTGAGTGAGTCCCAAAAATTTAAACTGATAGTTTATACCTATCCAATTTTTGCACGAATTTATGAGCCCCAGTTTGATAAAGAAAATACACCGGAAAATATTATTGACACGATTTGTAAGAGACATGGGGTTACTCATGTTAATCCACTTACTAAATTTCGAGAAGCGGATATTGAAATGCGTAAAGAGAATAAGTTCATTTACATGCTGCCTGAAGATGGACATCCAACTTCAGAGGGAAATATTCTAAGTGCTAAGATTTTAGCCGATGAGATACTTCCTTTTCTAAAGGAGTGAATTAGGAACTAATATTTTGGTTCAATCGCTCAGTAATTGTCTGCAGTAATTCGGTGTTTTCCTCTAACACCACTGCCGTTTGTAAAATTTTGCGAGAGCGGGAGTGAATAGTTTGGATGTTTTGTAAGATTTCCTTACTGTAATTTCCCTGATCATTGGAGGTTAATTTTAATTTGCCGGACATGCTCTGCATTTCTGAGTTCTGGTTCAGAACTTCTTTAATTAGAATCATTTCTTTTTTTACTTTTTCATCCATTTCATGAAGTTCTGATACAATCAATCGAATCCCTTGAACAATATCTCTGATCGAATTAACGACTGATTGGATTCTGCCAGCTCCTTTTAAAGTTGCCGAATTCATTTCCTTGACTAACTCGCCTATTTGAGATGCATTTCTTCCTGCTAGATCGGCGAGTTTACTTACTTCGTCAGCTACCACTGCGAAACCTTTTCCTTGGTCTCCAGCTCTTGCTGCTTCAATTGCTGCGTTGAGAGCAAGTAGATTGGTTTGCTTTGCAATTCCATAAATAATGGAAACAATATGTGATACCCTTGTTGAAATATTTTTAATGTTCTCCATTTCTTGAACGGTATCTTTTAGTTCCCCTTCTCCAGCTTCTGCTCGTTTTAATGCATCACTTCCTTTGATGGAGATAATTTGATTTACCCGCTCTGCTTCAAGCATTGCCGCATTGAGGTCATTTAAGGAGATTGAATTTTTTTCAGAAATATTATCTTGGGTTGAGGTAAGAGTTAATATGCTATGAGTAGTTGAATTCGATTGATCAATAATATTGCTGATTTCATCCATGAGTTGAGATTGTTCATGGTTTAGATTCTTATTACTTGTTACTACTTCATTCATACTATTAAAAACTAAGTTTAATTCACTTATAGCATGTTTTGTTTCGGAGATAATCTTTGTTAGATTTTCAGATTGTTCGTTTGCCTTGTTTTTGGATTCAATCTGTTCTTCTACTAACTCTCTTACATATCGAGTGCATGTTGTAGTGGTAATTGCCATTGCCCATAAGAATAAACTATTTATGATTACGAAGGACATGTCAAATGGAGCGCCGGGACCAGGAGTTCTCTTTACTACTTGCACGAAAATAATTGATAGAATGGTAAATAGGCATGATGTGAGGATACCAGCTGTTAGGCTAAACCTGGGAGAAAAACGTAAACTGGCTCCTGCTATTAATAGAAAGTAGACACCAAATAAGGTAATACTTCTTACTCCTCTAGCGATTTCGTCTTTTGAGTCAAACCGTAAATAGCCGCTAATTACGAATGCAAATCCTATTAATTCAAAAACAATCCCATAGTATTTGAGCCATGGATTATAACGGTCGCGGGAAAGATTGTAAAGGGAAGCTACAATAGAAAGACTGTAAATGAAAATACCTGTTAAATAGTTCCCAATAATCTTTGGAACTTCATTCTGCACTAGGACTCCTACAATCACTCCGAGAGAAAAAATTGTAACTAAGAAAAGTCTTAGATAAATGGAAGCTTTTTCGCCTTTTCTTTCTAGTGTATATTTTTCATTCATGTAGATTATTTTTTGACGCAGCGAACTCTGACGTCTATATCCTTGTGGTAATAATTTCCGTAGCCATCGTTGATGTCTATGTAATAGGCATAATCTGAATCCTTATTATTTGATTTAGAAGACCAGAATACACAGCAAGGCTCCCTTAGAATATGATTTTTTAATTGTGCCATATCTCGCAATTCTTCCGGTGTTGGAAGCCTCATGCCTTTGCTTTCACATTTATCGACCGCCTCATCCCATTTCATGAGACCCTCAAAATTACCCCATCCAATGTTTCCTATAGAAACTATTTTATTTTCTGAATAATTAATAGTATCTGGCTTTGAAATTGAATTCTTTTTTTCTGCGGCTATTACTGATTCGCCGCTTTTAATTTTATAATGAGGATTTAAAATTTTAATAGCAGCTTCCTTGATATAAAAATCAAAATCATTTTCAAAAAAAGAAATATCGACTATTGATTTTGTGTAAAAATCTTTTGATTTTGGATCGCGTTTTAGATTATTTAAAAGCAGTTTAATCTGTCCTTGATCTTTAAAAACTTTTCCGTGAATTAGTTCATCTGCATCTCGTGCGTCGGCAATTTCTGAAAGGATTTCTTTTGTATCACGCCCTTGTCGCTGAAGGCTTTCCACTTGTCGTAAAAGCAAATCTAAGTCAGATTGAGAAATTATATTGTAACTCGCTCCGAATTTTTCTACCAAATGGGATTTTAGTTTTGTGGTAATACTTTCTCTTATAGTTTCGGGGACGTCATCAGCGATACTTAGGTTAGCGATGTAGATTCTGTTTTTTTCCTCTGCCGTCTCAGTGTGCGACAATAAGTGAAAAGAGTCTCCTTTAAAACCAAGGAGTAAACCTAATAGTAAAGTTGTCAATTTCAAGAGTCGAAAGGTTTGTAATTGGAACATCTTTACAGAATATCATCTGCAAGATAAATTTCAATCTTTATTCGAGACACTGGAATGCTTAGATATTCCCTTTTTTTCTTGAAAGCTATTAGGATACAAGAAATCTATCCTCATGAACATTTCCTTTCGACTAATTTTTGTATGCCTTTTTATTTTAGCTTTTCTTTATTGTAACCTTTTTGAAAAAAAACAAGAGCCGGTCATTGTTGATGTTGAAACAGAAACGCCTTCTGTGATTCCAGAAAGCAAAGAAGAGCAATTGGAAGAAGTTGCAAGCATAGTAAAGCCGGAGCCATCCTATAAATTGATATGGAATGATGAAAAAGTAAAATTTCATATAGAGCCGCGTTTTGGAATAGTAGAATCGTTTCAAGATAAACTTGCTTATGTAAAGTTTCAGGAGAAGAAAGAAGTAAGAGAAGGATATATTGATACTGAAGGCAAACTAGTGATTCCGACTAATTATGATTATCCGAACTACTCCTTTCAATATGGGCTTGCGAGGGTTGTTAAGAATAATAAAACGGGTTTCATCGGAAAGGACGGAAAGATTGCAATACCTTTGCAATTCCAAGAAGCAGGAAATTTTACAGATGTTATTACCTGGTTTAAGTCGAACGGCAAATATGGATTTATTGAAATGAATGGAAAGGTCATCATTGAACCGATTTATGATTTAGTCGAATCTTTTCAGGAAGGGCTAGCGTGTGTTAGCCAACATGGAAAATTTGGATATATTAACGAGAAGGGGCTACTTGTTATTTCCCTTCATTTTCAAGAAGCGAATAGTTTTAGAGAAGGGCTTGCCGTCGTAAAACAAAATGGAAAGTTTTTCTTTATTAATAGATATGGTAAACGGGCTATACAGAATAGTTTTGATTTTGCAAATTCTTTTTCGGAGGGTCTAGCCCGTGTGCGTGTCGGCGCTAAATACGGATATATCAATAAGAAAGGTGGTTGGATAGTAAAACCCGAATTAGAGCAGATGTATCACGATGCATTTTATTTTAAGGAAGGAAGAGCAGTATTTATGAAAGGAGAAAAGTATGGTTATCTAGATAGATCAGGTAAGGTAATCATTGAAGCGAAATTTGATTTTGCAGATTCATTCTCCGAAGATCTCGCAGTTGTTGCAGTTAATAATAAAGTAGGTTACATTAACCGTTTTGGGGATTATGTGGTGAAACCGCAATTTGAAAATGGAGAAAATTTCTCGGAGGGATTCGCCGCAGTGAAAAAGGGCGGCTTATACGGATTTATCCGCAAAGATGACATCGCGAAAGAAGTTGTGGTAAAATAAAATTTACCTACCGATCACTGAAGTCGTAGACAAGTTTCATCATTAAGCCTGGATTTTTTGTAACAAAGCGAACGACGTCTGCATGTGTGACTGAATAAAGGGAAACAGAATCTTCATTGATATAAGTAAACTCTGAGGGAAGTCCTCTTTTGAGTCTGAGCATGGATCCAACAAAGTCGCCTCGCTTCAAAATACCTTTCAGTTTTCCCCGTCTTTCTACTTTAACTTCACCCTGGCGGATAATATAGATTTTATCCAAAGGTGTGCTTTCTTGAATTAAGATAGATGGTTGATGAATTTCCACTGGATTAAGCATAGACTCTAAAAGTGTTTTTTGTGTTGCGGTTAATGATTGGAAGGCGCTACTAGATAGAACATTCCAGGACTCGGCATCTCTCATTTTTGCTACTTTTACTAGTGTTTTTTCAAATTCTGTCCCGCTAATGAAACTTAAAAATCTATCTTTTGAAATAGTATAGGCCACGACATCAGTTTCAGCGACCACGGCTGCAGTTCTCTTTTGATCTGTAATCAAGGCTACTTCGCCGAAATAATCATAGGTTCCATATACTTTCTTGGATACAAGACCTTCCGACACCACTGAGACATTCCCGAAGTAAATCACATAAAATTTATCTGCAATCTCACCTTTTTGAATAATCAAATCTCCTTTTTTAAAGGTAACTTCTTCGACGATATTGATAAACTCCATCGCTTTGCTAATTGAGAGTCCTTCAAAAAAATCTAGACTCTTTAAAACGCCTAGAACTTGGCTGGCTTTTTCGAATTGGGGAGGAGTTGCCGGAAAATAGAGAGTATTCTCAATTCCAAATTTGGCGAGTCTTAAACTTGTTTCTTTCGGAAAGTCTTTGGTCGCAATATGATAGACAACAGTCTTTTCCTTGATGTCCTCCGGTAGAGAGTCTAGATATTTTATCGGAGTATGCAAAGGAGCCACGCCCGATTCATGATAAATTACTTTGGAGTTCCAGGGAAAGTTTCTTAATTCATCATATCGCTCGCGGCTAATAATGTTTTCCCGTAAAAACTTATCATGAATCTCTGGATCGTTGTTGTGATCAGAGGAATAAACGAAGGACTGATCTTGAAATTCCATTTTAAATCCAATAGCAGGAATCGAATGCAATGTGTAGAACATTTCGAATTTGCCACCATAGATGAAAGCAGGCTTATTGATTTTAATTGGATGAAATGTAAAAAGGCTTTTTAAATATTCCTGTGATACATTTGTAAAGGCAGAATATTTATAAAGAAAACTATTCATAATAGTTTCTGTTGTGTAAATATTGATCTTTCCTTCTTCTAAAATTTTTTGAAAAGTTCCAGCATCATGATCAGCATGACAATGAGTAAGAATAATAGAATCGATAAACTTTGGATTTACATTTGAATCTAATAACCATTCAGTAGAATTTACGGGAGGATCTACCATGATACCAAAATGATTTAGCCAAATAATGAAGCCGGAAGTATTTTCGTCTGGATCAAAACCATGACTAGGACCCAAGCAGGTAACGCCAAATAAAGGTGGAATAAATGGTTCACGTAGGCGCTCGCTGATATTATAAAATGCTTTGTATTCCATTTTGCTTGGAACATCAGTAATATGCTTTGATCCTATAGATACCGAAAAATCACCGTTAGCCTTCTTCTTAATTGTGGTTCCCTGGATAGTGAAATGATCATCTTTAAAAATTCCAAATCCAACCATCTCATGAAATTTAAAAGTGCTACTAAAAAAACTATGCTCTGATTTTAAATCAGGAACATATGTATTACCGTTCAACAATTCATAATCTTTTGTTACATCTAAATTGCGAGGACCAAAAATGGATTCACGCAAAACTTTCTTGAAACGCCGAAATTGCTCATCACTGCAAATGATGAAAGTTCGTTTTTTTCTAAAGAAGAAATTAAAGTAAATGGGAAATTCTAGCTCGGCGACGCTAATTCCTTTTGTCCAACTAAAAAATTCTGTTGGTAATACAAATATCTGAGGAACTCCACCCTCCAAAAACATTGTGTCTTTGATGGTCTCTGGGGGAGAACCAAATTGAATTGCGGAAATATCTGTTTTGACTAAATAGCCTCCGCGAGGGAGGGAAATTAGACATGGATTTTTCTCATCATGACTACTCATTTTTGAACCTTACTTACTAATCGAATTAGCATGATAGAAAGAGTCAACTTTTTTATACCGAGTCATCAGTATTTTCTGAGAAGAGAATGATCGATGCCATCATTTCATTAATCACAGCGACGTTTGAGATTACAATGAAGATGATGATGAATAGTTTTCTAGTTAGAAGAAATGAATCAATAAAATCAATACTCTTTACAAAGGATTCTTTTCTGATTTATCAATCAGTAGAAAAAAAATAGAAACTTGAAAAAAAATACATAAGATAGCGCACAAAATTTTTTTTTATAACCCAGTATATTAATGCAAGAGATAGGAAAGAGCATATCTAATTCAGTCGATAATACCTCGGTATTCATTCAAAAACCTTTTTGCAAGAAAAAATAGAGGGCAATAATGAACAGTGATAGTAAAGAAATTAATCAGAACATTTTATTTTATGATAATGGTAATTCAGATGATATTGCAGATGAAACCAATGCTGAAATCGATATTGATAGTCACACATTGGAAGAACTAAAAAATGTCGATTCATCAAGAATTGTGGAAGACCCAAGCCTTTGGACATGGCTTCCAAATTCCAGTGTAAGCTCTGATGAAGAGGACTACTTACTCCTCCGTCATGGAGAAAATAATTCTAACTACACAAATATTTGGCCAAATCAAGAGTTGCCACAGGGTTTCAATGAGGCTCTACGAAAGGAGCTTGATCAAGCACAGGCAGAATACATTGGCTTTACCGCAAAGGGATATGAAAATGGAAAAACAGTCACAAATAGAAAAAATTCTTTTCCAAAAGAAAACTACAAAGGTAGTGATATTCGTTCAAGCATTCTCATTCCAGAAAAATACCTTTCCTTATTCTATACGAAAGTCAGAGAGCATCGCGGAGTGCGGGCTTATATCGTTTATCTGCTATCTAAGTATAGAATTCATATTTCCAACGGTATAGTCCCTGCTTATTCTAACCTAACTACAAAGTATCAGGAGAAAGGTCAGGCTTTGAAAAAGATTGGCTTTCGTCCTAATCCTGCTGATTGGGCTGAGTTAAAACTCTATCGTGTGAGTTTTGGGATGTCAATCTCCGCGTTTTTGATTTACTTACTAATTGCGGATTCTACCGATTTTGCGCAAACTCTATCGTATTTCTTGTGGACGGTCGGAATTCCTGCGACATCCAGTTTAGACTTGGCGGCAAAGTTATACTTATGTCACAATAGAGACTACTACTCCGCAGTTTTTCGATTTCGACAAAGCAATTCTTCATAAACTATCCATTTTTTACTAAAAGCGAATACTTCCAATTACCCACCATAGCAAAGCCATACCAATTTCAAACTTCCCTATCCAAACTAAAACTTTCAATTATCTCAGGCATTTTAGATTTTGTTTTTTTCGCAATTTCATAGGCCTCTTCCATTGGGAGCCTTACAGCGAAGGTAAGGTTGTCTGATTTGACAGAGATTGCGGTTAATTCAAATTTAACTCTTTGCGTTTTTAAAAAGCTTTTAATTGCATCTTTCGATTCAACATTTTTGCAATTGAATTTTATATAGGTATGATGAACTTCTAGTGGTGGCAAATACTTTAAAATTATTTGCACTCCACTCATGATTAAAAACCCAAACACTGCTAGGTTTATAAATCCTGCTCCACAGGCAACTCCAGTGACTACCGAATAGAAAAAAGTTGCTGTATCTTTCGCGTCGCGCAGCGTTGTTCGAAACTGAATGAAGCTTAGAGACCCGAAAATCCCGACTGCCCATGCGAGGTTTTGACCAATCACATTGATCATGATAGAAAAAACAATCGTAACAATGATTTGAGAGTGAATGACAGATCGATCATAATTCTTGCCTGTATAGGTCAGATAGGATACTCCGCTTACTAGAAAGCCGAGGAATGTTGCAATCCCGATTCGAAATGCAAGTTCTGTCATTGGCACAATATCTTGTTTTTCAGGTGCCTGTAAAATTAGTTTTAGAAAATCAAAATCCACTTTTCCGTAATCTTATTGCTTCATCTATTTTATACAACCAAGTTTTAGATAGACAAAGAAAATAATTCTAGTAGCTTAGGGATATGTATTCAATTTCTTCTCGAATTTTCTTTTTCCTCCTTTGCAATTTTTTTGCTTTGCTATTTTTTTCCTGTCAGCGACAAAAAGAAGGACTTTACGGACATGAGACCACCCCCAAAACTTTTTGGACTCCCAGCAAGGCAGTGATTGCTAATGCTATTCGCGAAGAAAAGTTTAACAGGCTTTTCAAAGGTTACCAGAAAGGTTTTCGTTTTGAAGGGAGTGGAGTGTTTGCAAAGGAAAATTTATTCTATGTTGTCTTTGATAATTCTGCTGCAATTGGAGTAATCGAATCTTCTCTTACAGGACTTTCGGATTCTAATTTCTTAAAGGGTAAACTGTTAGATAAATCAAATTATGAAGGGATAACCTTTCGTGAATTGGAGCCTTCTTCTTTTTACGTGATGATAGAATCATTAGAGCGGAATAATGCCTATTATCCCGCAATCGTTCGGTTGGATGCAGATTTAAATTTCAAAGAACAGAAGTTTGTAAAGTTTGAATTGGAAAAGAAAAATAAAGGTCTAGAGGGAATAACGTTCATTACCCGTAATGGAGAAAATTTTATTCTTGGTCTTTGCGAAGGAAATTTTTGCAATAGCGATAAAGAAAAAACTCGTGGAAACGGGCGCATTCAAGTTTTAAAAGAAACTGCTGATGAATGGGTTGTCATTGCTGAAATTAAATTACCTCGCTCAGTCAACTTTCTAGATTATTCAGATATGGACATTGAAAATGGTAGAATTGTCATTGTTTCACAGATGTCTTCTGCCCTTTGGGTAGGAGAGCTTCATCCTGAAAAATGGGAAATGTTGGATAAGGGAATTCTTTATTATTTTCCTTTCGGGGATCGCGAAGGAAACGCGGGGTTAGGTGGAGAAATTATCTACTGCAATATAGAGGGCGTGTCTTGGTTTGGAATGCATGAGATTGTGGTTGTATCGGATAAACGAAACGAGGATCAGGAAAAATGGTGTAAGCACAAAGAGGAAATGATTCATATATTCGAAATTCCCCATCTGTAAAAATAACTTCCCTTGCAAAAATTAGCCGAAAATAAAAGAGTATAATTATTGCATTTCGGTTGCGAAAAGATGCAACCGCCGCGCTCGCAGCTCCTGTCCAGAAATTGCTGCCGATTTATTAGTAGGTTGCTAACGCAATTGTCTCTATTGAACCAAGCAATTTCCGGACACCGCTTTGATCGCTAATGCTAGTCTTGAAGGAAAGTTTTTTAGGAAAAATATATGAGCAAAAAAGTTGGAATTAAAGAACGAATCAAATACGAGTTTGAAAACACGCTTTCAAAAGGAACGATTGCAATCATTGGTTGGTTGGCACTTGTTTCCTTATTAATCGTCATTCTAGCCGGAACCATAATTACCGTTGGTCAGATTTCTCTAACCGCAGATGAAAAGCTTGGATTCTTCGAGGCAACCTGGCGAAGCTTGATGCATGCGTTAGACGCTGGAGCCGTCGGTGGGGATGGAGCGGATAACGGTTGGTCGTATCGTCTTATCATGCTTATTGTTACGATTGGAGGAATTTTTATTTTGAGTGGTTTGATCGGGGTTCTTACATCTGGACTCGATGCAAAGCTCGAAGAAATGCGCAAAGGTAGATCAAGAGTTTTAGAAACAAATCAAACGCTCATATTAGGTTGGAGCGGAAAAATTTTCCCAATCATTTCCGAAATCATTATAGCGAATTCCAGTCTTAAGCGGGCAAGCATTGTTATTCTCGCTGACAAAGACAAAGTAGAAATGGAAGATGAACTAAATTCCAAAATTCCAGATAGAAAAACAACTCGCATTATTTGTAGAACAGGTAGTCCAATGGACGTAAATGATTTGGAAGTTGTAAGTCTTGATGAAGCGAAATCCATTGTAGTCATGGCTCCGGACGATCCAAATCCAGACATCAGTGTAATTAAAACAATTTTGGCGATTACTAATAATCCTCATCGTAAGACAGGAAAATACCATATCGTTGCTGAAATGAAGCACCAAGAAAATTTAGCCGCAGCAAATCTAGTTGGTGGAGATGAGGCTACTTATGTGTTATCTCCGGATTTAATCGCTCGTGTAACTGCTCAGACTTGTAGGCAGTCTGGTTTAAGCGTTGTATATACTGAGTTACTTGATTTTGATGGAGTTGAAATTTATTTCAAAGAAGAGTCTTCTTTGAAAGGTAAGACGTTTAAAGAAGTAATTTTTGCTTATGAGAGTTCTGCTGTTATTGGAGTAATGTCGAAAGAAGGTATCGTATCGATCAATCCTCCTATGGATACAGTCTTTGGTGAAAAAGACAGCATCATTGTGATTGCTGAAGATGATGACACTATTCTATTAACAGAAAAATCTAATTATGAAATAAAAGAAAATTTATTTCAATCCTCTAAACCAGAAGGATTAAAAAAAGAGAAGACTTTACTTCTCGGATGGAACGAGAAAGGATCAAGGATTATAAGTGAATTGGAAAACTATGTAGGAACTGGCTCTGAAATCACAATTGTATCTGAGTTGGAAGAAACCGAATCGGAGCTAAGCAATATTAAACTCAAGAAACAAAAAGCGAAAGTGATTAACGCCAATATAACCGATCGAAAAATTTTAGACTCCTTAGATGTCTCTTCCTTCAATCATATTATTATACTCTGTTATACGAATGAGGTGGATATACAAGAGGCTGATGCAAAGACATTAATTTGCTTATTGCACCTTAGAGATATTGCCAATAAAACAAATAAGAATTTGAGCATCGTGAGTGAAATGCTTGACAATAAAAATCGAGCTCTTGCTGAAGTAACTAAAGCGGATGACTACATTGTGAGTGATCGGATAATTAGTCTTATGCTCTCACAGCTTTCAGAAAAGAAAGAATTGAAAAAAGTATTCGATATTCTCTTTGAAGCAGAAGGATCTGAAATCTACTTAAAACCTGTAACTGATTATGTGAGAACGGGTGATCCAATGAATTTTTACACAGTGCTAGAGTCAGCAGCTCAGAAAAAACAAGTCGCAATAGGATATAGAATTCATGCCGATGCAAATGATTCATCAAAAGCGTATGGCGTTGTTATTAATCCTAAGAAGTCTGACATGATTCGGTTTACTTCGGAAGATAAAATCGTCGTCCTTGCCGAAGATTAGTTTATATTGTAGTAAAAACCTAAAGGTAATGGGAGTCCTATGAACAGAATAATTTTTGCTTTTTATTTTGTAGCGGTTAATTTAATTTTTCCGCAAGAAGTAATTAAGCCCAATGTAGATACTTTAAAAAAGAGCGAGTCTTCTAAAACAGAGACTCCCAAAAAAGAAGTAGGGATTCCGTTTATGAAGGCAGAATGGAAAGAGGTTCTCGCTAAAGCCACAAAGGAAAAAAAATACATTTTCATTGATGCCTATACAGTCTGGTGTAATCCATGCAAATGGATGGATGATAATGTATACAATACTAAAAAGGCAGAAGATTATTTTGGTGAAAAATTTATAAGCATCAAGATGGATATGGAAAAAGAGGAAGGGCTTTTATTTAAAGAAAAGTATAAAGTAGAAGCCTATCCAACGTATCTTTTCTTTGATTCTTCTGGAAAAATTAGTCATCGTTTTCAAGGTCCTCTTGAAGTAGATGATTTTCTAGTTGAAGTGGCTAATACCTTTTTGCCCGAAAAGGCTTTTTATGAATTAAAAAGAAAATATGAGAAGGGTGGTAAGGATGAAAAAACTCTGTATGAGTTTATCTTTGCTTCTTTTAAGGCGCACGGTGAGGTTAATTCTGATTTGCTTGAAGATTATTTTGATACCCAGGATGATTTTCTATCAAAGAAGAATTGGAAAATCATGGATGATTTCGTTCTTGATATCAAATCCAAGCCATTTCGCTATCTAACAGCTAATCGCGAGAAATTCTATCCTGCACACGGAAAAGACGCAGTCGAGAAAAAAATCTATCTAACCAAAATGTCCTACTATGCTAAATATGAAGACTGGAAAAATTATGCGATAGTTGCCGTAGCCTATGCTGAAAAATATTCCATGAATGATTGGAAAGATTTAGATGCTATTGCATGGCGACTTTCTGAAAAGGTAAAAGATCCAAAAGTATTGGCTAAAGCGGAAACTCTTGCTAAACGCTCGATTCAACTCGAACCAAATTTTTTAAACCATGAAACACATGCACAGGTTTTATTTAAACTTGGAAAATACAAAGAGTCTCATTTGGTTACAATGAATAGTATTCGTATGGCGAAAGAAGCAGGCGAGAGTTATGATAATAGCATTAGTCTACTGAATCTGATTATACAAAAGCTTCTAATTCAGTTGGATTCTAAAAAGGGAAAGTAAAATTTTCTTACTGTGATCTTTGCTTTATGGAATAATAGGAGACTTTGTTTTTTTCCAGTTAAGCACATGAGGCAAATCATCATCCAACCAATAAGCGGTAGAATCCGTCACGACTAAGATTTCTTCCCATTTAACGCCTACATCTTGTTTGCCGATATGCGGTTCTATTGCCCAGAGTCCGGGCTCAGCACGATGATTCGATGAACCATTCCAAAATGGAACAACAGTATTATTTTCAAAGCCAAACTTTGGAATCATAGCTTGAGCAGTTTCACCGAGCAGATACAGGAACGTTTGCGCATGAAATCCAAAAACTTTAAAAGGAGGAATTTGTAAAAATGGCAGGCGACCAATCTTATGACCTAGAACTTCGGCGGGATACATTTTATGACAGTTCATATAACCCATCTCGGAAATAAGCTTATCAACTTTGGTATAGATTTCGCTTAACGTTTTTTCAGCTAGAATTTCTTCTAAAATTAATTTACGAAAAATTTCCAAATCTAAAATTGCTTTTTCTACTATTGAATTTTCTCCAAAGGCAAATGCATATCCTATATCGCAGGCTCTACCTTCTAGAGTGGGAGCCGTGTCTAGAATGACACACATTCCTTTTTCTAATTTGCGTCTTGTTGGTTGAAAATCAAAATAGCTGTTAAAATTGGTGAAGGAAGTTCTATTTCCAAACCAGGCAAAGGAGGTATGAAAGAAATTCCTTACTCCTTTTTTTTGTAGCACTTCATCCAATAAATCCGCCGCTTCTCTTTCTGTGATTCCTGCGGATAATCTAGATTTAACTTCTAGCACAGAATCATAAGCTAGCTTCTGAACTTTTTTGTAGAGGTCTAGTTCTGATTCTGTGTATGTTTCCATTACTCTACTTTTAATAACTCTACATCAAATAAAAGTGTTGCGTTAGGTGGAATGTCAGCACCTGCACCACGCTCGCCATATCCAAGATGAGATGGAATGGTTAATTTGCGTATGCCGCCAATTTTCATTCCTTTAACGCCTCTGTCCCAGCCCTTAATTACTTCGCCACGACCAAGTATAAAGCTGAAAGGTCCTCTTCCAACAGAACTATCAAACTTTTTACCATTGGTTAGAGTTCCGGTGTAATGCACAGTAACCGTATTTCCATCTTTGGCTTCTTTTCCGGTTCCTACTTTCACTTCTTTTACGATCAGGTCTTTTACTTCCTGAGCTCCAATGCTAATCGCTGCCAAATTAGCTACTAAACTTGCTACTAACAAAATTTTAAACATACTTTCTCCTTTATTAATAAAAACATTGCCGCAAATGGTAGGTGACGCATATATGCGTCACCTACCATTTGCGGCATATACACGATTTGCGACGGTTAGTGGTTATTTACCCTTATTCTCTTTCAAACATTTTCTAAATTTACTACGTCTTTGTTTTTCAAAACTAGTAATCGATTTTTCGTTCTCAAGTGTAA
>Ga0209277_10000126_pt1 | contig 39919 bp, 57 predicted proteins | sample JI81AbrownDNA_FD_187503 | JGI IMG/M metagenome (GOLD analysis project Ga0209277, IMG submission 187503) | Wastewater effluent complex algal communities from Wisconsin, to seasonally profile nutrient transformation and Carbon sequestration -... | ecosystem: Engineered > WWTP > Effluent > Algae... | reverse complement strand
TTAGTATTATTATGCTCGATTATAGGCAGTTATAAATTTTATTATTATCCTGCTTACTTAATATCCTCTTATATTGCATCTAATCTTATTTTCAGATACTAAACTTTTTAATGGTATACTAATTTACGGCTGATTGCAACAAATCTTTTTGCCACCATCCCTCCCTGAGCAATTGACCCTTGGATTTGACTTTATCTTATACACATGATAATAGGTTAATAATTAACAAAAACACTCTAAAAAAGAGCATATTATGTCACATGGAATTGGGATGTTGCCTACTACGGTCAGAAAATATCAATTTAACCGGCATCCAAAAAAAGACAAAAAAAAAGCGGGGGCAAAAGAAAAAACACAGCCTCTGACCCTTAGTAAACCTGATATCGAGTCTATTATGGTCTGGGCGTTAGAAACTCCTTACGATCAGCTAAGTGATGTCGCTAGGGCGCAAGCAGCCACAACGATGGAAGTAGTGATGGCCGAATTACTTACAGCGTCAGGCGCAGCGGTAAAGGCAAAATTTTTTGAATCGATGTTAGATCGTCTCTACGGAAAACCTGCTAACACATTAAACGTTGTAGACCAAAAACCAAAAGAATTAATAGATATTAGTTCTTTAACGATCGACCCGGTCGAAGCCTCAAATGCTTATAAACAGATGATGTCTTGATGCCGATCCCTTACCCATTTGATTTTAAAAATCCAGATTATATAGGAGCATTCAGTTACCGCGTTGAAAAACTAAAATGGATAAGACAAAACCCAGAAAAAATTCCGCTTTTGACCCAATTTTATAAGAAAAATCCAGCGCAATTTATTATTGATTGGGGGTGTACGTCTGACCCGCGCAACGTTAATATTGGGCAGCCTGCTATTATTCCGTTTTTACTTTTTCCGCGTCAAGAAGAGTGGATATCTTGGTTGATGGATAACTGGCGATCCCGTAGCCCAGGAGTAACGCAAAAATCTCGCGACATGGGCGTTAGTTGGTTATCGACATCTTTAGCTGGGACTCTTTGTTTATTTTACCCGGGCATGAAAATAGGCTTTGCATCAAGGAAAGAAGAATATGTAGACAGACGCGGCGATCCTAAATCACTTTTTTACAAGATCAAACAGTTTATTTCTCTGCTCCCGATTGAATTTAGATTCGGATGGGAGGAAAAAAAACATTCTAAACATATGGTTATTACGTTCCCGCATACGGGAGCCATTATCACCGGAGAGGCCGGTTATAACATAGGGAGAGGAGATAGGACATCGATTACTATTATTGATGAGAGCAGCTTCCTGGAAAAGCCGGAAGTTGTTGAATCTGCATTATCGATGACATCAGACTGCAGGCAAGACATTTCCACTCCATACGGGAGTACAAACCCTTTTGCTCGGAAAGTGAGGGAAAAAAAGATCCCTTGTTTTACATTCCACTGGCGCGATGACCCCCGGAAAGATGAGGCATGGTATCAAAAAAAATGCGAGGAAATAGGCGACCCTGTCATCATAGCGCAAGAGCTAGATTTAAATTATCAAGGGTCTGTTGAGGGTGTAGTTATTCCGTCAGAGTGGATACAATCAGCAATAGATGCGCATGTTAAGCTAAAAATAAATCCTTCAGGGATCAAAAAATTTGGTTTTGACGTCGCCGATGAGGGGAAAGACCTAAATGCGTTAGCCGGTAGGCATGGCATCGTTGTTAATTATCTGCAGACTTGGTCAGGTAAAGATAGCGATCTTTATAGGACTGTTAAAAAAGTTTTTGAAGTATGCTATCTACGTGATTATTGGATTGTCGATTATGATGCTGATGGATTAGGGGCAGGTGTCCGTGGGGATGCGAAAAATATAAATGATAATACAGATGCGGAAGAGATTAATTTTACAGCATTTTGGGGGTCGGGCGGCGTTATTAACCCTGATGCCGACCCATTTGCGGAGGACGGTAGCGCAAGGGATCGGCAAGCTCCACGTACTAATTTAGATTTTTTTGCCAACCGTAAAGCACAAGCCTGGTGGCATTTGCGCAAAAGATTTCAAAAAACTCACCGCGCGATTTGTCAGGCAAGAGAAAGAGAAAGAGAAATCGAAAAAAATGGGGATTTTTATAATCCGGTTGATAAATTAGTTGATGCTGATGGATTAATATCAATAGCATCAACAACAAAAAATTATTTAACTTTGGTCATGGAATTATCTCAGCCGACATATAAACTCAACGATGCCGGGAAACTGATAATAAACAAAAAACCAAATGGGGCGCGATCTCCAAACCTAGCTGATGCGGTTATGATTGCTTTCGCCCCAATTAAAAAAACGCCACGAGGATTTTTCGACTGTGAAGATGATTGAAAATATACTTAAAAAACTACTAAAAAATAAGCCAGTTGAGAAAAATACCGCGCCCCCCGCGAGGAAAAATTGGTGGGATAATGATCTGCAAAATTATATAGGCAACCGGACTAAATTAATGGCACTTGCTGATCTGAAAACCAACAATATACAACGGACTGCGCCAATATTAAAAGACAGTGACGGCAACGTTATGGCTATGGATAGCATGTTTAATGACCAATTCGGCCTTACCGGCCAATTAAATGGGCAAGTAAGTCTAATCGATTGGTATGGGTCACAGAGTTTTATTGGTTACCAATTGTGTGCAATTTTGGCGCAAAATTGGCTAATCGACAAAGCTTGCACAGTGCCTGCTAAAGATGCGATCAGGAAAGGATTTGAAATTACCGTAAATAGCAAAGTTGAGATATCTCCAGACATATTAGATGCGATCAGACAATTTGACATTAGATATAATCTGGATCATCAAATGATAGAGTTTGTAAGATTTGGGCGCATTTATGGGATAAGGATTGCGCTTTTTGTGGTGGACGGGATCGACTACGAAAAGCCTTTCAACATCGATGGGGTGAGATCTGGATCTTATAAAGGGATATCGCAGATTGATCCTTATTGGATAACGCCAGAGTTAGATGCAGATGCAGCAGCTAATCCAGCATCAATGTATTTTTATGAGCCGACTTGGTGGGTAGTAAATGGCAAGCGTATACATCGTACACACCTTTGCATCATGCGGACTCCACAAGTCGCAGATGTGTTAAAACCAACATATTTTTATGGGGGCGTACCGATACCGCAAAAAGTTTATGAACGCGTTTACGCGGCAGAAAGGACGGCCAATGAAGCCCCAATGTTGGCCATGACCAAAAGATGTGATGTGTTAAAAATTGACGTAGATAAAGCACTGGCAAAACAAAAACAATTTGAAAAGAGGATCCTACAATTTGTATATAACCGAGATAACTACGGGATAAAAACAATTGGATTGGAAGAAGATATGGTGCAGTTTGATACATCTCTAGCCGATTTAGATGCTGTTATCATGACCCAGTACCAGCTAGTCGCGGCTGCGGTAAATATGCCAGCTGTTAAATTATTAGGGACATCGCCCAAAGGATTCAACGCTACAGGAGAATACGAAGAAGCAAGCTACCATGAAGAGCTTGAGAGTATACAAGCTAACGATCTAACCCCATTTGTCCAGCGTCATCATTTATTAGCGATAAAATCGTATATAGCTCCAACATTTGGGATCGAGCCATTCGCGACCGAGATCCGCTGGAATGAGTTGGACAGCATGACCTCAAAAGAGGTGGCTGAAAAAAATAAAATGGTCGCTGAAACTGATTCTATCCTCGCGCTTACTGGTGCTATTAATGGGGAGGATATCCGTAATAGATTAATTAATGATCCTGATAGCGGATATAACGGAATCGGAGAATTGGACAACGAAGAAATAGATTTTAACCTAGAGGATGACCCAGATATAAATGTCTCCGAAAAAATCAATCTCTAAGCCCATCGAAGGCACGAGATTAGCATATAGCGTTAAGGATTTAATGGCTTACCGTAAAAAATTAAAGTCATTAACTCGCAGAATGGCGGAAGAGACAAAACGAGAAATATTAAAATTGTTTGGCAGCAAACTTGCTGAAGAATATATAGACAACCAAAAAATGATGTCAGCTCTCGATGAGAGTATTGCCAGCCAAGCCAGGATATTAATTAATTCCCTCACCAAAAAATATCAACAATTATTTAGCGGCAAATCCACTCCCTACGCGCAAGAAATGGTAAATCAATCATTGATTGCCAGCAATAACAGCCTCAATGCAAGTCTGAAAGCACTAAGCATATCCGTAACCCTCAAATCGACATCAATGTCATCATCACTCAGAGAAATTTGCAAAGCTTCTGTGACTGAAAATGTTGGCCTCATTGAATCCATCCCGCAGGAGTATATGAAAAATGTACAAGGCACTGTTATGCGTACAATAACATCAGGCGGAGATATACAGTTATTGACATCTACACTTAATAAATATGCTGGGATTTCTGATCGCAAAGCTAAAAATATTGCAGATGACCAAGTGCGCAAATCTTATAACTCAATAAATAGACAACGCATGTTAGATGTCGGGGTTAAAAAATTTAAATGGTTGCATTCTGGGGGCGGCCAAAAGCCTCGACAAGATCATATAGATATGAGTGGTAATATTTATAGTTTTGACGACCTGCCCGTGATCGACAAAAATACTGGGGAGACCGGGATACCAGGGCAAGCAATTAATTGTAGATGCACAATGACGCCAGTCTTCGACTTCGAAATACAAGACCCAAATAAGGAGTATAAAAATGCCGCTTAAATCAGGCGATACTAAAAAAATAATCTCACAAAATATTGGAGAATTAGTTAATTCAGGATATCAAGAAAAACAAGCTGCGGCTATCGCATACAGTAATGCGCGCAAACACGCAGAAGATGATGACCGCCCCCAATCAAAAAGGGAGGTTGATATAAACGGATACATTGAGATTAAAGATAATCCAATCTCAAAAGTTGGAGTTTTCCCGTATTTAGGGGGTCAGATAAGCGATAAATTAGAGCCAAACAAAATATACCAAGTATACCGCCCGGAAGAAGAACTATCAGATATTGAATGTATAAACTCTTTTAAGCTGATGCCGTTTACAGATGACCATGCAATGTTGGGCGATGAAAAAAAAGGATTAATGCCCGCAGAAAAAAAAGGCGTGCATGGGGTGACCGGCGAAGATGTTTATTTTTCTGACGGATTTTTAAAATCAAATCTGAAAATTTTTTCAAATTACCTGTCTGAATTGATAGAAAACGGCAAAATCGAGTTGTCAATGGGATACCGTTGTGTATATGATTTAGCGCAAGGATTTTTTAATGGTCAAAAATATGATGCGATACAGCGCAAGATTAGGGGTAATCATCTTGCTCTGGTCGATGAGGGGCGATCAGGATCGGATATCGCCGTCCTAGATAGTTTTACGTTTATATGCGATGAGAAATTAATAATGCAAGAAATTGACAATGAAAAAAAAATAGAGGATGAAATATCTCTCGAAGGATTGCTGAAAATGATTCAAGAGCTATCTGCAAAAATAGATACCTTGAAAGAAATGGAAAAAGAAGAGAAAAAAGAAATCGAAGACGAAGAGGAAGAAGTAGTCCTCGACGAAGAAAAAGATAAGGAAAATCCTGGGGACGGTGAAATGAAATCACAGGCCAAAGAAATACTAAAAGGCGAAGACGAAGAAGCTGAAAAACAGAAAGAATATCGCATCATGGACGCAGCAATGAAATTAATGCGCAAAGAAATGTCTGAAATCCCTGTATTAGTAGATGACCTCTCTAAATATGTAGGGACATTTGATCACTCAGGTAAAAATATTTCTGAAATTGCAAAATATGGGATAAAAAAATTAGGTCTAGAGTGCAAAAATGGCCAAGAGTTGCCTGTGCTACGTGCTTATCTAGCTGGTCGTAAAAATACATTTTCTGATTTTTCGGCATCCGCGATGGATAGCAAAAATTATAGCGCAGTAGATAAATATTTAGCAGGAGTAAGATAATGCCCTTCCAAAGCACCGTAAATTTTGTCCAAGGATTTGGCGTGATCGGAGAATTATTTGATTCGGGACCCGTACGCGCTGAGCCATTTATTGTAAACTCTGCTGATGCTACCAATAACGTTTTTGGTCGAGCTTTTACAGTTGTGAGCCAAGGCATAGTACAGGCTGGTAATCCTGGTGGTACTGCGGTATTTGCTGGATTTTTGGTCAATCCCAAAGGTAGCACAACATCTGGGACAGCTGCCGGCGGTAGTTTAGCGCCTACATTGACTCTGCCAAATCAATCCAACGTTGAAATATTGAGCATGGGATCAATAATCGTAACCCTTCCCGGCGCAGCAAATATCGGCGATCTAGTTATCTACAACAATACTACCGGCATATTAGCAACAATTGCCCCAGGTGGCTCTGTCCCTGGCGGCTCATCCCTTGCGCCTGCAATTGTGGATAGATTTAGCCTTTCAGCAGCCGGGTTGGCTGTAATACGCGTAACGCAAGTACCATAAACCCCCTAGGACACATACAAATGCAAGAACACTCTTATATCTCTGCTCGTAATTTTGCGCCACTATCTAACTACCCGGTAGATCAATATGACGGCCTAAAAAAATTAGGGATCGATCTAAATCATAATGGATCCATTGGCCATATGATGCACGCGATGGATAACCTGCAACCATTAGTTACTACCGGCACTATTACCACGCCAGTGCAATTTTTACAGAGTTGGTTGCCTGGGTTTGTCCATATTATTACTGCAGCCAGAAAAATAGATGATCTAGTTGGATTATCAACAATGGCATCGTGGGAGGACGAGGAAATTGTACAGGGAGTAATGGAGTTAGTCGGTACTGCTGTCCCATATGGTGATTATACTAATATCCCATTCAACTCCTGGAATACCAATTTTGAGCGTTTTACTGTCGTCCGATTTGAGGTGGGCATGCAAGTCTCAAACCTGGAAGAGGCTAGAGCATCCAGGATACGCGTAGATAGCGGATCGTCCAAAAGGGAATCGTCAGCGTTGTCCCTCGAAGTACAGCGCAATGCAGTTGGGTTTTTTGGGTACAACAGTGGCCTAAATCGCACGTACGGATTTCTAAATGCCCCAGGCTTGCCTGCATACGTTACTGCTGCAAACGGAGCCAGTGGGTCGCCTTTGTGGTCAACAAAAACATTCCAGGAAATTTGTGCAGACATCCGATCGATGATAGTTTTGCTCAGAAGTGGATCTAAGGATCAGGTAGACCCCGAATCATTAGATATGACATTAGCATTGGCAAGCTCAGACTATGACTACCTATCCACCACAGCTAGTTATGGTAGCCAAACCGTAAGGCAATGGCTCCGTGAAAATTACCCCAGGGTAAGAGTGGTTTCCGCACCTGAACTCACGGCGGCAAATGGGGGGGCGAATGTTGGATACTTGTACGCCGAAAAAGTTAACGATCTGTCTACAGATGATGGCAGGACATTTATGCAAGTTTGCCCCGCAAAATTTATGGTGCAAGGCGTGGAAAAAATTATCAAGGGATACCAGGAAGGATATCTTAATGCTACCGCTGGAGTATTTTGCAAACGCCCTTATGCTGTCACACGTATAACAGGGATATAATTATGACTTATTATATATACTCGACGTTAACATCAGACAATAAATATACTGCATACGACAAAAACGGTCAGGGGGATTTAGTAATCCCTCGCCATAGTGTATTAATTAATGGCGGCGCTAATTTGGCAGATAAAAATCTTATCACCGCAAAAGGCACATTGACCATCGTGAGCGATGAAGACCTAGAATTTCTAGAAAACAATACAATTTTCAAGTTGCACAAAGATAACGGATTTATCCGCATTGAAAAAAAACATGTCGAAGTAACAAAAGTTGTCAAGGACATGGAAAAAGGCGATAAATCTAAACCCAAAACCCCGGCAGATTATGAAAATGTAAAAGGTGTTAAAGTACACTCCGTTGGGAAAATAAATAATGAGTGATGTATATGTATTTGATATCCCGCAATTTAGGGTAGATTACCCTGCGTTTTCAAATACGGTTACATATCCAGATCAAATCCTGCAAAATAATTTTAATAATGCCACTTGTTACATTAGCAATGAAGATTATGGCTGGTTAGCTGGTGATTGCAGATATCAAGCATTAACGCTTATGACTGCACATTTAACAGCACTAAATGATTTAGTGGCTGCGGGACAAGTACCAGGTCTTGCGCAGACTGCTACAATCGATAAGATATCAATATCATTAACGCCCCCACCGCTAAAAAATCAATGGCAATGGTGGTTAAGTCTTACTCCTTATGGCCAAAATTTATTAGCACTTTTGCAAGTTAATTCTGTCGGGGGATTGTATGTCGGTGGCCTGCCGGAAACATCAGCGTTCAGAAGATTTGCAGGGTTATTTATTTGAAAAATGGAAATAAAAATAAAAACATCGAAAGAAGGTGCTGCATTAAAAAAGCTTATTGGTGATATAAATAAAAATAAAAAAGTATCTAAAGCTGGATGGTTTGAAAAAGAAAAATATGAAGATGGGACACAGATTGCATATGTAGCAGCCGTACAAGAATTCGGAGACCCCGCAAAAAAAATACCTCCTCGCCCTTATATGCGACCCACCATAAAACAAAAAAAAATAGAGTGGGAAAATATAATCGCTCAGTTATTTAAGCAATCATTAAATGGGGATGGTGATATTGATAAAATTTTAGCAAGCATAGGATTAAGGGCTGCTGGCGATATAAGAGAGACAATAACAAAATTGCAAGACCCTCCCCTAAAACAAAGCACAATTAACGCAAGACTTAACAAAAAATCCGATAAAAAAACTATAGGTAATTTATATAAGCCATTAGTAGACTCGGGGGTAATGCTAAATACATTAACTAATGTAGTTGAAGAAAAATGATACCTGGATCAAACTTATTAAAGGCTGCATTAACAATTATTGCGCCGCAAACTGTATCTTATTATAGATATCTATCTAGATCAGTTAATAATATAGGCCTGGAAGTAAGTGTATATGATGATCCAATAGATATTAAAGGTAGTTTTCAACCCGTGCCGATGAATCTATATGAGCAATATGGGTTAGACCTATCAAGATCATACGTTATTTTTTACAGCACGAACGATATTATTAGCACGATGCGAGATACATCAGGTGACCAAATTATCGCCTACGGGAAAAAATATCAATGCGAGTCTAATAATGATTGGCATAATGTTGATGGCTGGAAAGGTGTCTTAATGGTAATGATCCCAAACTAATATGTTAGATAATCAACTTATAAAAATATTTTTGCCAATTATTAAAACAGGATTAATAAATAGCGGCTTAGGTGATGTGACAGTAAGGCAATCATATCAACCAACACAGCAAGGCGCAGATTCTGGACGCAATATTTATTTTTTTAAAATCGGTGATTATAGATACGGATTTTTATCAAGGACTAACACTTGGGATATTATTAACAACAAAGAAATCCACACCGAAACTCAACAGTACGAGACAACATACCAAGTTAACGCATGGGCAATACAAGACCCAACTAATACCGATAGCATAACCGCATCTGATTTAGTCAACACAGTATCTGCAATATTGCAGAGCGATTATTGTATAACAACATTGCAGCAAAATGGCATAGGGATATTAAGAGTTACTAATGTGCGTAATCCATATTTTTTAGATGATTACGACAAACATGAGGCAAGTCCGTCATTTGATTTTACCCTGACGCATGAGCAAGTAATAATTAGCGAGGTTGATATTAACCAATCTTATGAGATAAAAATTTATAAAGTTTAGGAAAATAAAAAATGGCTATTGCGTTTAAAAAATACATAAATATTGTTAGTGGTGTTGGTGGTGTAGCTGTCGCGACTAGGGAATTAATCGGAAGATTATTTACGACTAATCCATTAGCTCCTACCGGGTCATTTTCAGAGTTTACATCTTCCTCGGATGTTGGGAATTATTTTGGCTTGACCTCCGTTGAATATTATCGATCATTATATTATTTTTCTTACATCAGCAAAAATATTACTGCCCCTCAAAAAATATCTATTGCACGTTGGACTGATGTCGATGTCCCACCATTAATTTATGGCGCTAAATTAACAACTACACTTACGCAATTCCAGGGCATCAGCAATGGATCATTTACGCTCCAGATGGGTGCTGATGTACACGTTATTGGTGGGCTAGATTTTGCCGCTGCGACTAGTTACAGTGATATAGCATCTATCATACAGGCGGCTATTATTGCGTTTAGCGGTGTGCAGTGGACAGGTGCTAGAGTTAATTATGATGCAGGCAGAGGGTCATTTAATCTTGTTGGCGGCGATGCTGTAGTTGCTACTATATCCGTTTCAGATTCAGGCTCAGGGACACAAATTAGGTCATTAATCGGATGGGCTGGGTTAAATGCGATATTTTCCGATGGCGCTTTAGCAGAGACAATAACACAGACACTTGATAATTCTGCCAACGCATCTAATAATTTTTTATCATTTTTATTTATCCCCGCCTTAACTATAGACGAGGCAACGGAAGCAACTGTATGGACAGATGGACAAGGGGTTAATTACCAATACATGTTACCGGTTAATATAATAGATGGGGCAACTTATTCTGCGGCGTTAATTAATTATTCTGGTACTGCGATGACGGCATCAGAAACGGCAGGGGAATACCCAGAAATGCTACCGATGGCTAATATAGCTGCAACAAATTATGATGCACGCAATAGCGTTAGCAGCTCTATGTTTTTGCAATCTAATCTTACGCCATCCGTATCTGATACGACTACATCCAATACACTAGATAGCTTGCGCATTAATTATTATGGCGTTACCCAAAATGCCGGGCAACAAATAGCATTCTACCAGCGTGGTTATTTGACTGGGACAGGGACTGATATTATAGATATTAATATCTACGCAAATGAGGTGTGGTTAAAATCATCTTTGGGGTCTGTGATTATGGGCGCATTTTTGTCGCTCTCAGAAATCCCCGCAAACAATGAAGGACAAATACAATTATTAGTAGTGGTGCAGTCTGTTATTGACCAAGCGTTAACTAACGGCACAATTAGCATCGGCAAAAATCTAACCAATACCCAAAAATTATATATTACTCAGATTACTGGTGATCCTAATGCCTGGTATCAAGTACAAAATATAGGTTATTGGATAGATATAGAGATAGTCCCCTACGTCAATAATGCAATAACCGAGTACAAAGCAGTATATACATTGATATATTCCAAAAATGATACCATTCGAAAGGTCGAAGGGTCAGACATACTAATTTAAGGGCAAAAAAATGGCTAACATAGCTGGTTATGGGTTACAAATACAGATTAGTGCATCTTTTACCTTTCCGGGGGTCGGATTTACGATCACGCAGCTTGCTGATGATAGCGACCCATTCGACCTGCCGCCCATCCAAGTAGCTGATAAGAGCATGGGCGTCAACGGTGATCTATTGACATGGACAAGGGCAAATCCATTTAACGTTAATATTGCAGTCGTCCCGAACAGTAAAGATGATATAAACCTATCTATATTACTGCAAGCCAATCGCGCCGGGAGAGGTAAAAAATCTGTAAATGATATTATCACTATGACCGGGATATACCCAGATGGCCATAAAATAACTTGTATTCAAGGCGCAATTACTGATGGTATGTTAGGTAATTCTGTAGCATCTGCCGGGAGATTGAAAACAAAAACTTATTCTTTCACCTTTGAAAATGTGGTGTTCGTATGATCGACAAAAAAGATTTTGTAATTAATGGTAAAACATTTTACGTAACAAAATTTCCCGCTTTTGATGGCATTTCAATCATGACTAGATTTTCGATGTCCTCGATCCCGAAATTAGGGGATCATAAAATAATGATGGATACAGTCGCCGAGATATTAAATTATGTTTACGTGCCTATGCCTAACAATGAGAGTTTAAGATTATCTACAATAGATTTAATTAATGCCCATGTTCCTGATTGGGAAACAGGCATAAAAATAGTAGGCGCAATGGCGGAGCATAATTGTAGTTTTTTTCAAGATGGACGCCTCTCAAATTTCTTGGAAAATTTAGAGAAGAGTGTCCAAACGTGGAGTACCAAAACATTAGTCCCATTATTGGAGCGGTTATTTCAGAGCATTACGCGACCCTCACAGAATTAAAAAATATTTATAGTATTGAGGACTGCTTTTTGATGTGGGAGTCCATAGCTGTAACAAAATACAACGAATATCTTGCAGTAAAACACGCGCAAAAAAATCATAAATAAATAGGTATTTTATGTCGATCTTAGACACTTTCTACATTATGTTTGAGACCGATGCCACCGAAGCAAAAAAAGGCATCGATGATGTAAAAAAATCTACCGATAATTTCCAAAAATCCCTCACATCTGCTAATCAATTAACTACAAAATTTGGTGATAATTTCGCAAAAACGATTAGGACTATTGGCGGGAGTCTTTTGGCTTTTGCATCTGTTGGATCAATTATCACCGGCATAAAATCAGCAGCCCATGCAGCCGACCAAATCGGGGAATTGTCAGAAGCTACCGGTATTGCTGTAGAGCAAATAAGTGCATGGGGCGATGCCGTGAAAATGAATGGCGGCAGTGCTGAGTCATTCCAGGGGACTGTAAAAAGTTTGACAGCTGCAATCGCAGATTTTAGCACTAAAGGTAAAAGTAGATTATTGCCGTTTTTTAAGGAGCTTGGAATAAGTCTTAAAGACGCCAAGGGGAATGCAAAAAATGCTATTGAAGTATTGCCTGAGATAGCAAACGCATTTCAAAAAATAGGTAATTCTGAGTCATTTGGGATAGGTCAAAAATTAGGGTTAGATGAAGGGACAATAAGGCTACTCCAAAAGGGACAGCATGACGTAGACGATCTCATTAAACGTCAAAAAGAATTAGGAGTTATCACTAAACAAGACGCAGAAATAGCCGGTAAATTTAATGATACTTGGGATGATACAGTACATATTTTTAGATCATTATTTTTATCGCTTGGATCAAATATTTTACCGGTTTTCACAAAAATATTATATGGCTTTGAGAAAATAGCAAAATTTTTTAGAGGTCATGAGAATGTAATTAAAAATGGGATAATTGGTATATCTATTGCAATTACATCTTTTGCGCTCCCCGCAATAACGTCTATGGTCGTTGCTGCTGCTCCTCTAATCGCTATTGGCGCAGGGGTATTAGCTGTAATATCTGCGATAGCTATATTATATGACGACATACAACATTTCAAAAACGGCACAAACTCTGCGCTTGGGGAATTAATAAAAAAATTTCCGCAACTGGAATCAACAATAAAAAGTATAATAAGCATTTTTGATTTTTTATTTGACCTTGTATCTGCAAATTTTAGTTTATTGTCTAATTTATTTTTTGATCCATTAAATGCTTGGGATAATTACAAAGAATCAGTAATAAATGGAATAAAAGAATTACTAAAAAATTTCCCCCTCTTGGAATCAGCCGTTCAGAAAATCGGAGAAATATATGTTACCCAAACTGATAAAATAATAGACAAATGGAATAAATTAGCCGATGTCATGAAATTTGTCATAGATATATCAACAGTAGCAATACAAAAAATAAATGATATATATTCTACGGCCAGGAATTCAATTGGCCTAAATAAAAATTTGAAAGGTGGAAAAATCCCAGAGTCTTATGAAAAATCATCTGCCCCTAATATTTTTAATTATTTTTCGAAAAAAAATAATGATGCAATAAAAAATTATTCAAGCGCATATAATGCGATATCTCTTGCGAATAAAATCCCGTTAAATAACATAAGCAAAGATAATACAAAAAATACTACCGTAAATATCGGCGAAATAAAAATAGAAACAGCAGCCACATCGTCAGAAGGGATTGCAGCTGCAATAAAGGATAGACTTAAGTCTGAATTAAGTCAGACAATAAATACATATGACGATGGAGTATTAATGTAATGGCTGACGTAGGCCAGATTATAAATACATTGGCATCATTGATACCAACTTTCGCGGTTGATGTGGTAGGGGTTTACAACCAAGATTTTATTCAAGTTTTTGAAAAAGCTCGCCCGATAAAAGCATACATAAAAGAAAGCAGCAAGCTAATGGTACATCCTGTTGAAAATGGGATAGAGACTGCCGACCATCGGATAATACTCCCAGTAGAAATTGAATTATCGATGATTTTGTTATCCCCTTATTATCTTGACACTTACAACGACATAAAAAAAATATCAAATGAAGCAACGTTATTAACAATACAAACTAGATCAGGGCTATACCAAAATCAATTGATTGAATCATTTCCGCATGAGGAAAACCCAGAAAATTATGACGCATTAATATTAGCCTTAAAACTGAAAGAGGTTAATATTGTTACATCATCTTTTGAGACTGTCTCCAAAAATCCTACAAATGCCTCTACAAAAGAAAGAGGTAGCATATCTCCTACGGAAACATCCCAAGAAGATACAGAAAAAAGCTCCTTTGCATTCGAAAAATTTATTAAATGAAAAACATATCATTACAAGCGATCCCTAATCAGTCATTGTCTATAAGATTAGATAATAATATATATGATATCGTCATCAAAGAAGCAAATGGTATTATGGGGGTGAGTATCACAAGAGATAATATTTTACTAAATGAAAATATACGCGCTGTTTCTGGCTCTCCGATTATCCCTTACAAATATCAATATATTAAATATGGTAATTTTATTTTTTTAACCAACAATGAAGAATACCCCTATTATACCCAATTTGGCGTAACGCAATCACTTATATATATTAATGCTCAGGAGTTGGAGGCCATAATTGCAGGAGCTTGACCCTAGGATTGTGAAAATAAGTATTGAAGTTGATGGGCGCCTTAAAGTTTACGAGGGGTCTGACACTGGGTTTGCCATCGTCGCGACGGGGACAAAATATGTAAACGCAAATCAAAATGACGCAGAGATAAAAATATTTAATCTCGCCAAAGATACACGCAATTATATATTGACTGAGACGACACCATTTAACGAAAACCATACCCCAAAAAAAATATATGTAGATGCTGGCAGAAAATCATATGGATATACGCGTGTATATAGTGGCAATATTATTACATCATCGCCGGATGAACCGCCTGATATCCCCATAATCATGAAATGTCTAACTAGCAACTATGAAAAAGGTAATATTGTATCTCGTAATAATAATCAGTTGAGCAAGTTATCACAGATAAGCAAACAAGTAGCAGATGATTTATCGGTGTCTTTAGATTTTCAGGCGACCGATAAACAAATAAGTAATTACTCATATACAGGGGGATCACTAAAGCAGGTTGATGCCCTTAATGACATGGGGACAATCGATGCGTATGTAGATAATGATGTCTTGATTGTTAAAGATGCCAATGTGCCACTATCCAATAAGGTGACAATAGTTAGTGCAGAAACTGGCATGATAGGGATCCCAGAAACAACTGAGCAGGGGATAAAAGTTAAATTTTTATTTGACGGCCAAACACAGTTAGGCGGGACATTAAGACTAAATAGTCAGATATACCCCGCATTAAATGGGGATTATGTGATATATAAATTATCATTTGACATTACGACGCGTGATGTCCCGTTCTACTGGAGCGCTGAGGCATTAAAAATATGACAAATGCAAATCCATCTCTAAATCCAACAGATAACGATAGTTTAGTTGGGACATTCCGGCTCGTTATGAACAAATATACGCAGGGGATGGATGGAGTTTTGCCGGCGGAAATAGTTGCGTTTGACAGAGAAAAAAATCTAGCACAAGTACAACCATTAATAGATGTTGTCGCGACAAATGGGCAAACGCAAAAGCGCGCACAAGTAGCAAGAGTCCCTGTATATCAGATAGGTGGAGGAGGTTATACACTTAATTTTAACCTTGTCCCTGGGGATCAAGGATTATTGATCGCTTGTGATCGTGACATATCGTTATATGTGCAGTCCGGCAAAAGATCAGCACCAAATACGATGCGGAAAAAAAATTTTTCCGATGCGTTTTTTTTGCCAATGGTTATAAGAGGTTACTCAATTAATGGAGAGGATAGCACTAATGTCGTCTTGCAAAATCTAGATAATAGTGTACGCATATCTCTATGGGGAGATAAAATAAAGATGACAGCCCCGACCGTTGAAATAGATGGTGATCTAGTAGTTACCGGGGATGCGACCTTGCAAAATAATTTAGTGGTACAAAATGATTTACTCGTCGAAAATGACAGCCAAATAAATGGCGAAGAATTAGTTTTAGGAGATATCGCATCAGCAGGTAATATAACTGCATCTGGCACAATTACCCCAGGGACTCCCCCATGACCAAAACATTTGCGGTTAATGATAATAATGATCTATATATCGGGGTCGATGGTAATCTAGTAATTAATACAGGGATACTTGCGATACGGGACGCGTGCGCAAATGCAGTAAAAACTGAACTGGGGGAGATGGTATTACAGACTAATCAAGGCATCCCTAATTTTCAGGCGATTTTTTCTGGCAGTCAAAATCTGGTGCAATATGAGGCAGCATTGCGATCCGCGATTAATTCTGTGGATGGAGTTTTGCGGGTTGTAAATCTATCTCTTAGCATTAATGATGGGACATTAAATTATATCGCAGTTATATTAACTAACAGTGGTGAGACAGTCTTACAAGGGTTTTTAAATGGCCGCAACATATAATTACATAAGCATACAGGGCGTTATCATCCCCGATGTTGCCGTTACGCGCGCTGAGGTAGAGCAAGAGTACAAGGATGCGTTTGGCCAAGACTTAGTTGTTACTGCTAATACTCCCCAGGGCATATTGATAACCGCAGAAACTTTAGCGCGAGATTCCGTCGCGCGGAATAATGCGACACTCGCAAATCAGATTAACCCTAATATAGCTGGTGGACAATATCTTGATGCAATCTGGGCGTTAACTGGTGGGGCGCGCAATCCATCCTCAAAAACATTTGTCCCTGGGGTTGTCCTTACTGGAGTCCCCGGGACATCAATACCGCAAGGCACTACGGCGCAAAACGTTAATAATGATATTTTTGAGAGCCTAAGTACAGTGGTATTAGATGTTACCGGACAAGCAATAACAGATTTCCAAAGCGTAATAGATGGCGTAATAGATTGCCCGATAAATACCCTAACAACATTAGTTGATTATCCGTTAGGGCTAGAGACTGTTAATAATCCTAACGCCCCTACATTAGGTAGTGATACACAGTCTGATGAGTCAACTAGATTTTATCGCCGCAATACGTTAGCCCTACAAGGTACAGCATTGCCAGAGGCGATAACATCTGCCTTATATAATATCCCAGGATTTAAAAGTTTAAAATTCCGCGAGAACACGACCTCATCAACAACAATAATTGATAATGTCACAATGATACCGCACTCGATTTATGTGTGTGCCGATGGCGGATCAGATAGCGATGTGGCAAATGTTTTGCTGTCCAAAAAAAGCGCAGGCGCAGGATATAATGGATCAGTAACTGTTAATGTAACTGATCCATCAAGTGGCCAAATATATCCGGTTAAATTTGATCGCCCTATTTTGATCCCCGTGATCTGTAGAGTTACCATCAATCCCAATAATCCATCTGTTGCCGATCCAGTAGAGGCAATACGCCAATCAATATTGGCATATGCTAATGGACTAATTAATGGCGAGGATGGCTTTATTGTCGGCGCGCAAGTGTCTCCTTTTGAATTATCGGGAGCAATTAATTCTCAATACCCCCAAATTTTTGTCAAAAAATTAGAAGTATCTTATGCCTCTCCTATTAATTATGTAGTGGCACAATTATTTATCGAGATTTTTCAAAAGCCGACAATTACATCATCGGCTATACAGGTTGTAACATCGTGAGGATTCAAGATTTTGATTATAGCGTTGATTTGTTGCAATCGTTATTGTGGCAATATAATGACGCTACAAATATCCAATATTTGATAGCGCAAAAAGAAGACTGGTATAACGCAAATCAAAATCAATTCTGGTCGGATTGGTATAAAAATGTTTTTGACTTGAGGACTGCAAATGATTTTGGATTATCTGTCTGGTCGATTATTTTAAATCTCCCATATTTTTCATCTCCCGATCCTGACGCTATCGATAAACCGTTATTTGGCTTTGGGACATACAATGAAAATTTTAATAACGGTAATTTTTCGAATATTAATCAAGGCATTATATTGCCGATTGAAGAAAGGCGTTTGGTTTTGCAACTTAGATATTTCCAGCTTTGTACGCGTGGAGATATATTAGACATTAACGCATTTCTGAATTATTTATTTGGGTACGGTCAAGTATATGCGTTAGATGGACTAAATATGACAATGAGGTATATTTTTAACTTTGACGCAAATGATACATTTATTTATGTGTTACAATTATATGATATTTTGCCAAGGCCAGCAGCAGTAGGATCGACGATTATAAATACTACGCACTCTACTTTTGGGTTTGGAACTTTTTACGAAAATTTTGAAAATGGTAATTTTTTAGATGGGGTTAAATAAATGGTAAAATTTTATAAAAACGTTTTTGCGCAGTCTGGTGATCGTGCGCCTGTGCCAAATGATATACAACCAAGTGGCAGCGTAAGTTACGATGAAGGTTATGGATTTGACTACCAACGCGATATAAAGACTGATCCAGCTGCAAAACCATACCCAAGGGATCAGAGCAATCAAATTACTTATGACATAGTCGCTAATATACAACAATACCAGACACACGGTATCCCTGAGTTTATTACGACCGCAGATAATGACGGGACGCCATACCCGTACTCTAAGCTAGCTTATGTCAGGTATAATCCGGGATCTGGATACAATTATTACATGAGCTTAGTTGATAGCAATACAACATTGCCGACTAACACTACTAACTGGCAAGTGGGTCGTGGTAGGAAATCAACAACGATCACTACATCAGGCAGCTTTATAGTGCCGTCTGATGTGTTTTTTGTTTACGTGACCGCTATTGCCGGGGGTGGCGGGGGCGGTGGTTCTGGCGGGGTTGCTGGGGATAATATCCTGCCGGTAGCATCAGGCGGCGGCGGGGGTGGCGGTGCTGGAAATGGCGTATTTATGCAACAGGTCGCGGTTACGCCCGGGGAAACGCTTACGGTAACAATAGGGACGGCTGGTACTGGAGGATCAGCGGGGGATCAAATAACTAATGGTGCTGCGGGCATAGCTGGCGGCAATACGCAAGTATTGCGGGGAGTTACGTCATTAATTTTGGTTTCGGGTGGCGGTGGCGGAAGTGGGTCACAGTTCGCGGGGGTCGGCCGCCGGGTATCAGGTGGCGGCGGTGGGGGATCAATAGGCGGCCAGCCAGGAAGCTATGGGTCTATAAGTTATGATGCGGTTGGCGGATTAAGTGAGTCATTAGGTGGGATTGGAGGCATAGGCGGATCATCCATCGTTGGGGTTAATACTAGTGGCGGCGTACAAGTACACAATAATTTTCCAGGCTCCCCCGGAAACAACGCTACCGGGATAGCTACTGGAGGCTACGGCAACGGCGGCGGCGGAGCATCTGGTGCGGCATCAGTATTAACATCTGCTGGCGGGGGTAATTTTGCAGGTGCAACAGGCGGTAATGGATCACAAGGCGTAGTAATAATATCTTTTTAATTTGGGACCATATATGTCAACCTCTTACAAAAACTTAATTGTATATGCGCCTGTGACTATCTCAGCAGGGCAGACAACGTCAACAATTCTAAATTGTATAACCACCTCGGAAGGTGCGGCTTGCCCACGCAGGATAAATTTCCCGGCAAACTGGACACCTGCTGATGTGTTTTTTTTGCTATCTGAGACCGCAGATTTTGCAGTGTCAAAAGAAATAAATATATCGCAGAATAATTTAACTAATATATATTCAATCCCATCTTGTCCGGCAAATTGTACTATACCTCTTACCCCGTGGATTTTTGATTCTGTCGCATATTTAAAAATTGTTTCGTCCACGCCGCAAGTACAAACTGTAACTGTAGATTTTATTTTGCAACCAATTTATCAAGGCGTTGCATAGGGGGAAGAAATGAATTGCCCTACTTATTTGCTGCTCTTAATGTCTGATAATGATGATATAAATATTAGCCCGCCATTATTTGAAGCGAGAATTGTAAATTCGGTTACCGAAGAAAACAGAGTAATAAATACAACGACCCAGGAACAACGAGCAGTATAAAAATGTCAAAAACAATCCCACAATTAACTCCGGCACTGTCATTATCAACAACCAACAAAATGGAGATATCCCAGTCTGATGTCCCTGGCGTTGATAGTCTGTCAGCGACTCTCAACCAAGTAATTACTGATATTGTTAATCCAAATGCCCAGATTGATGAGTCACAAGTTACTAATTTAGTAGCTGACCTGACAGATATTAAAAATAAAATAATTGATCTTGAAAATTATATTATTAGTAATGTCTACGTGTCTCCAAGCAATGGCAGTGATATAACTGGTGATGGGAGTATATATAATCCTTTTGCGTCAATAAATTATGCGCTCAGCCAGATAACTGGGACTCCAACAAATAGGTATAATATTGTTTTAAGCGCAGAAATATATTTGGAATCATCATCTGTATTAATTAAGCCATTTGTTTATTTTGTTGGCAATAATGCAACGGTTAATATTAACGGCAACCTATCATTATCGACAGATTGGGACACTAATTTTTCAGGAGACACTGCGACATTTTTTTGCAAAAATTTAACTTTATTTACAACTATAGATAATGACTTTAATTTTTCATCTCTTACTCAGCAGCCTGTATTTTTATCATTTAATGATTTACGTATTTCAAACGGGATTAATATAACTGGTAACGGAAATCAAATAATAAACATAAAAGATTGTGGAGATCTAAATTCTGGTGGTGGACTTAATTTTTTAGATGTCACAAGCTACACTATTAGCGGCGGGAATTTTAACGATATCAACACCCAGAATTTATCAAACACAAATGGCACTTTTGGATTTATAAATTCATGCTTGGTTGTTAGCTCTATTACCACAAGCTGTGAAATAGGATTCCCTATTCAGCAATTTATTTTAGGAGATTTTTTATTTGGTTCAATAAGCGCGGCCGGCTCAGATTGTATATTATTAACCGATTGTAATACCACAAATCCCCCCACATTATTAGGTGGCGCCCAATGGCAGAAGCTATCAATTGGGGCATCTGTACGTGTTGACTATAACCCAATTAATTATATTACTGCTGGGAATTCTGCGGATCAAAATCTTGAGGGGATCGATAACTATCTAGGATTTCTAAAGTCGTACAACGAAATTATTATAACATTAAATACTATTTTGTCTGCCCCATTAGCGGCCTATGCAAACGTAAATATGGGGCTGACAAGCCAGACAATCACGTTACCGATCGTAAATGATGGGGTTAATCCATTAATCCCTATTGGCAAAATAATATATATCAGGACTAATCCATTATCGTTTAGTTACGATATTAATTATGCAGATAATACTTTATTTCGATCGGCGATATTACCCGGACAAAATTATTGGTTATTGCTATCTAATAACAATACCCAGAATGGGACATGGCAAATAATCACTAGCGTGTCATCAGTCAACGGCAATTATGGCGATCTATCATTAGACGGTACTAACCTAAGTGCAGCATATCCTACCCCGACCAATTACGCCCCCATAACAGCTTACATCACCGGACACTTACAAGGCATTAACAACGCTTTGGCCTCTGGCCTCCCTCCTGGTGGGGCAGCTGGTGGAGACCTGACAGGGACTTACCCTAACCCCACAATAGCAAATAACGCAGTGACGACCGCCAAAATCAATAATGGTGCCGTCGATTTAACCAGCAAAGTTAGTGGGATATTACCTATCGCCAATGGCGGCACTAACATTAATACATATGCGCTAGGGGATACTATCTATTGTTCTGCGGCCAATATATTGGCTAGGCTGCCCGGGAACACATCCCTAACCAAAGAATATCTTAGCCAGACAGGGACAGGGTCAGTATCATCAGCCCCTGCATGGTCAGCGATTAGCGGCACTGATATTACTGGTAACGCCTTAACTAGTGCCAATGACACTAACGTTAGCCTAACATTAGGTGGGACACCCGCAACGTCATTATTACGATCTGCGAGTATTACCGCTGGATGGATTGGGCAACTTAGTGTTGCGCGTGGCGGGACTGGATTAAGTGCAGGTATATCTGGCGGGATCCCATATTATAGTGCTGCCAGCACAATAGCATCTAGTTCAGTGCTTGGGGCTAATCAATTAGTTGTTGGGGGTGGTACAGCAGTTGCGCCATCCACTAACGCTAATCTTACCTATAATGGGACTGAACTAAATGTTAGTGGCGGCGCAGCAAACACTATAACTCGCTTATTAACTCTACAAGCGACACGGTCATTTGCACCTGCTAATGATGGCATAATGATTGCCGCCTTAGCGACTGGAGCCGTCCTAGGGCAACATGACTATGGGGCTATAGTCATGGGGAGCAATCCAGCTACCAGTGATGGTGGTGCATCTATTTTCCAACTTCGCGCGGGCGGCTCAAGCACCAGCGCGACCAATAATGGCCTATTTTTGCAGGCGACCACCAATGGCGCGAATGGAACCGTTGAAGTTGCTTTTTACACCGGAGCCTCAACCAAAATCGCCGCATTTAATGGTGCTGGCGTGTTTAATCTTGCATCACTTACCGCCTCGCAACTGGTGTTCACCGACGCTAGCAAAAACTTAGTAAGTATCAGCATGAGCGGTGATGCCACCATTACCGGGAGTGGGGTATTAACCATCGCCAATAACGCCATCACGACCGCTAAAATAAATAATAGCGCGGTCGATTTAACCAGCAAAGTAAGCGGTGTCCTGCCGATTGCGAATGGTGGCACTAATGTCGGCACCTATACATTAGGTGACATATTATATTCATCGGCGACTAATACATTAGCCAAATTACCTGGGAACACTACAACCGGAAAACAATTTTTAAGCCAAACGGGGACGGGGACAGTATCAGCCGCTCCGGTATGGTCAACAATTAGCGGTAGCGATATTACTGGTGCTGCATTAACCCGTGTTAATGATACTAACGTGAGCTTAACGTTAGGCGGCACGCCAACGACTGCATTATTACAGGCTACAAGTGTAACAGCAGGATGGCTAGGGCAACTTAGCGTCCCGCGTGGAGGTACTGGATTAAGTACTGGCGTATCTGGTGGTATCCCTTATTTTAACAGCACCACTACGATGACAAGCAGTTCTTTACTTGGCAGTAATCAGATTATGCTTGGCGGTGGTGCTTTAGCCTCTCCCTATACTAACTCTGGGTTTTTTTACGATCCGGGGAATGGTATAGCGGTACTTAACACGGCGACAACCGGAGCGCGGTGGAATATAAAAACTACCTCGTCGACTGTAGGCAATGAAGCATCTGTGGCCTTAGATCGTGGAACACTAGCAGGCGGCTATGCACAACTACACTTATTGACCAATGGCGTTGAAGATTGGTCAATTGGTACGTTGACAAACTCACAAAACATCACCTTTCAAGTCCAGTCCCCTACTGCGGTTCCGTTTACGTTTACCCCCTCCGGCAGCTTTACGGCGACAGGCGTGTCAGCTGCCACCGTGATTAGTGCCATAACCACATTGACCGGAACTCAAAATGAAGGATCGTTTTATGCACGACGGGGGGATTCCGCCAATGGCTATGCGCAGTTAGCACTGTTTACCGGTGGGACTGCAGATTGGTATATCGGTACGCGCACCGGCAGTACTAATATGAGGATGTACGCTACTGGATCACGCAATGCCGTCGTATATGATATGTCGCAATCTGGGACGTTAAGCCTGCCATATAACCCATCTTTTAGGGCTTATTTGTCCGCGACCACGACGGGGGTAACAGGGAGCGCGACTGTATACCCAATTGTTTGCAACACTGTCGTTTCAGACCAAAATAGTAATTATTCTGGGGTCACTGGCAATTTTACTGCGCCCATAACCGGCAATTATAAGTTTACGCTGACACTGACTATTAATAATATTGTGTCGCAAAATACGTTGCTTGATATGGAGATAGTTGCCAATAGTGTGCGGTATAATATATTTAATCTTAGCCCTTACCCAATCTCATTTTTGGATTTTTTAACATCTGTCCAAACTCTAACGCTTACTGGTGATCTGTGCGTCAGATTAACAGCTGGTCAAGTGGCGTTCCCGCAACTTTCGGTGAGTGGTAACGCATCGGATAATATTAGGGTAGTAGGCGGAGATATCCAGACTAGTTTTTCAGGATTTTTAGTTTCTTAATTTTCATCATCACATAGGATATATATATGTCAGACCCATTTTTAACGACATCATCGGCTTTTGTTTTTACTTGTGACCGCGACCCAACCATAAGTGAGCCAACTATTGTTGCTCAATTAATGGAGCAACGTTTTTTTGTCCAATGGAGAAATACTGTAACTGATAATTTCTTTTTGCTAATATCTGCGACCAATTATACTGATCCTGATACTGCACTATTAACCTGGGGTCAATATGCTTATTCTCAAATCATAGCCCCGGAGGGGATAAAAAAATGATGAAAAAATTTGAAATAAATGAAGAACAAATTTCAGTGATCGGAAATGTACTTGGCGAAATTGCTGCTAAACATTCAATCCCTGCGATTGATATTCTGAGATCATTAAAAGAAATAGTAGACGCTACTGTAGATTTTGTAGATCACGAACCGAAATAAATATGTCAACATTAAATAACGCTCATGATAATGAGCATTCTGAGCGTTATTCTTTCCTGGTCGGTAAAACAGAAATAATTGAGTTTAAAATTGAAAATTTATCCAGCAGTTGGGATAAAGCAATCCATAATCTCGATCATATATCGACATCCTTGACCACTGTTGTTACACAGACTGACATGATCCACAAAACGCTAGATGATATAATCAAGCGCGTACACAGTCTTGAAATTAATCTGCAAAAAAATGATTTTAAGCGAGAAACACTGGAAGCTCTCACTCATAATCATGAAATGCGGATATCGTCCCTCGAAATAAAAGACAGAGAACGACAGGAAAGAGAGCATCTAGAAAAAGGTGCTAATCAAACATGGGGGAAAATACCTAAAATATTATCATTTATTGGTGCTGCGATAGTAGGGACTGTTGGGATTTTATTGTCGTATGAACACTATCAGGATGGTGAGTTTGAGCGTACCGAATCACTAAAAAAAATAGAAGCAGAAAAAGAAATTGAGACATTGAAACAAATAAAAGAATTAGAAAAAAAAAGATATGATCGAGAAAGATACCTTATCCGTAATGGCATATTGACAAAGGAGGATTTGCCAGATGAAGTTAAATGATGCTGGAATTGCATTAATAAAAAAATGTGAAGGATTAAAACTCACCCCCTACAGAGATATCGGCGGAAAAATAACTGTTGGCTATGGCCACACCGGCAAAGACATAGAGCTAAAAAAAAGATATACGCAAAAAGAATGTGATGATTTTTTATTAGCAGACCTAAAAGTAGCTGATGCTGCTGTGCGAAAATTATTAACCGTTAAATTAAATGATAACCAATTTTCTGCGCTGGTTAGTTTTGTATATAATCTTGGGGCGACAAATTTTCAAGTTAGCGAATTAAGAAAAAGATTAAATGCTGGTGAAAATCCTTATATAGTAGCATGTTCTGAATTACCTAGATGGAGATTTTTTACAAAAGATAATGTAAAAGTCGAAAGCGAAGGGCTGTTAAACAGGAGATTAAACGAAATAGAGCTATTTATAAACCGGGAGGTCATATGAAAAAGTATAAATTTGGGGCATCACAATTTAAAAAAAGCACCCCATCTAAAATTAAAAACATATCAACTGGCATATTAGCTATATGCACTATATTGAGTGGTGCATCAATTATTAATGATTACCCTATGTTAGCATTATCAATATTAATAATCGGAGCGATTTCTAAAACAGTCGCCCAATTTTTTTCAGACGAACCAGATCAACCAGAGACTGCAAAATATAAGGCTAGTAATGCTTTCAAAAAAAATTAATAAATCTCTCTTTTTATTTTTTATTATTTTTTTTGAATGGAGAGCTGATATCCTATGGTTCCAAACATAACCTAATGTCGGAATTACTGAGTAGGGCTTCTATTTTTTTTTCGTTTGATTTTATCTCTGTTTGAGTATCCGATTTCCATATGCCTAACCCCTTGCGCTGTTCTTCGAGTAACACCGCTGCCGCTTCCCTAGGCTTATCTATTTTATCTTTTGTGACCTCATACGCGACTATGTTAAACCATGTCGCGGCAGCATGATCTTCATCGTCCATGCCCATTAGCCAATACATAAAATGCCGTTCTGCTGATGATTTAAACCTATCGAGTTCTTCTTTGCTTGCCGCTTTGCGCCAATTATTATCGCCGTATTTTTCAGCACCCCTAGCCATAAGCTGCGCCCACCTTAAATACATACTTTTATCGCATAGGTCGAATCTATCTTTATCTTTCTGGGTATCTCTTACCATGCCATTTTCATATTTTTCTCTCTCGCCAGAATCTTTTGTCGAAAATTTATTCCCCATGATTAAACTATCTCCTGATTTTTAAATATTTTATGCTCTGCACCAAACATGTTTATTGGTGCAGAACATCCACGTGTAGCCTGATTTTTAAAGTTTTAAAATTCGCCACCTTCAAACTCTGGATTTTGAAATAGTTAATGATATCAACCTCAGTAATTCAGACATTTGGCGATTGTACACATCATCTAAATTAATAATTTCCCCATTTTTTTTATGGAGTGCTGATATCCTATGGCTCCAAACATAACCTGCGGCAAAATCGGAATCTCTGATCAGATTATTGGATGACATTTTTTTGTCGGCATAAGGGTAGGCATACACATAGGTTAAATAATATAGGTTGTAAAAAAAATCGTCCCCTTTAGAAGCATACTCAAAACACATATCACTTATGTGCTGCCATTCATCGTTATTTATATTATCATTTTTAATAAACCGGTCATAAAGATTTATCACATAGGTTATTAAATCATTTTTTTTCTTGGATGATTTAAAAAATTTAGCAAATCCATATTTTTCATCTTTTATTAACCACAACGCAAATTTTGGCCAAACAAGCGTTAAATCTGCGCCAACCCTAATTGCCTCAATAAATTTAAATGGTAGTTTTTGAGATAAATATTTATCTTGTAATCCATGGTATATATTATTAATAACATATCCTAATGTTAATGGGATGCCAAGATGAGCCTGCAATTTATAATATGCCTGCTCATGTATAATACATTCGATTGCCCCGCCTCCTTTTTCATCGTCAAATCCACGTGACTTTATTATTTGTTTATTGTCATAATGATTTTTGAGTTGGGTTAATATATTGTTTTTTATATTTACATCCCCGCTAAAAGCACAGAGTTCTTTATTTTTCATTATTCCCGCCCCCTTGGTAATATTTTTTTGTTTCTTCAGTGCCTTTTAAGTATCCGTTTATATAGACTAATAGGACATTTGATTTTTCAAATTCTCCGCATGATTTATCGTAGATTTCTTTTATTTTTAGATCATCTGACAGATTTAAAATATCATCTATATAGGATGATTCCATGGTTGCGTTTGTTAATTTGAGCAAAAAAATCGAGGACATGATCGAATCAGTGTACCCCTTAGCATATATGTTTAGCATATCATCATTAATATGCTCCATATTAATTAGATAATTTTTTAAACTGGTATTTTTTTTAAAAGACATATCTAATATGGCTGTGTTTATTTCGGTGTTTTCCATTTTGTTCCCCTATGTGTGTGTTTAATTTTATTTATTAGGATTAGATTATTCTTCGAAGATCAGATAATATTTCACAATAAGCTTGGAAAATATCATCTATATCACGATAAAACTCTTCCCAGATTTCTTCATAAGTCGAATAATAGTTTGGTATGCCGCGTATTATATAGGACAGAGACTTATACCCCAGTAATATAATTCCTTTATCTTGGAAAAATTGCAGCGTGGATCCTAAAATAATTTCTTTATCTTCAAAAAATGACCGTAACAAATCATTTTTATATTCTGTTGATAACTTATTTAATGATCTATCTATTGTATTAATTTGTTTTTTGAATGTTAATTTCAGAAAAGTATCTACAGTGTTTTTGTAATCTTCAAGATTCATTTATTCTCCCTCCAATCTTAGTAAGTATAGTATTAGATTTATTTGCCACATAATTATTTGCTGATATTTTTTTTCATATGCTCCTTGTCCCCCAAGATAATATCCCCCATCCGCATAAAGTGAGGCCAGTCCTCTTGCATGATTCCGCATCGCATATTTAATCGCAAAAGGATCAATGTCTGATTTCACTATGCCACGGAAACAATTTAAAAAGTAATTTTTTTGATCGCATGGGATTTTTAATAATAATTCTCCAACCCCAGATTTAAAATCGCTAGTTAACGTGGATTTCCCTTCATCATTAGCATATTTTATAAATTCTCCTACTAAAGTTTTATAACTCTCTAAATATTTTGATATCCCAAAATCAATATCATTTAACAAAGATAATTTAAGAGTTGTGTCTATGTTGATATTTTCTTGGTCTCGTGTAGCAAAATCTTTCAACCTATTTTTTTTTTGCCATATCTCGAAAAGGAACATATCATCAATTTCTTTGATCTCATCAAAATATGTAAGTGCCATATTTATAGCCATGTATGTCTGTATGTTCATACAACTAACTCCTACTACTATTTTTTTAACTTGACGTGGCAACTGTCAGGGATTACTTGACAGTTCAAACAGAAGGCAAGCGGTATGTATGCCTGTATGTTCACACAACTAACTCATCAGACAATTTGCTGGATTTGTTTTTTTGATCTGCGGACTCAATATTCCCAAAATCTTCGAGGACATCTGCGTTATTTTGCCCCCCATAATCGGCAGCCTCATCTAATCCTATAGCATGTTGTAACATCGGATTAGTCGGGATGTACTTAAATATGCGCCTAATAGGACATTTTAAAATCATGGCAGTTGGGTCAGTATGCCAAGCTGATTTACTGGACGCATACCCTGGTGATTTGTCGCGTATTTGATATATTTCATCGATCGGCATGTAATCAAATGCTTTCCCTCCTGTTTTAAGTTCAAAAACCACATATGCGCCTTTAATTTCTCCTCGATCATCATCCGCTGGTAAATGTGTTAATCTTGGGCTATCTCCATATTGCAATTTGAAAATGTCATTTTTGTAGACTATTCTTGGGATTGGGATATTTGACAATATGTTTGCGCGCCCTATTAGATCTAACATCCCTCGATATCCTAAGATAAATTGGCATTGCTCTTTGTAGGGAATTAAATAGCAAAGCCCGCGTGTCCCTCCCACCTCAAGCCCTAATTGTGCGGCATTTAAAACACTCCCCCAGATTGATTCAGGCGTGCAGTTCATGAGGTTAGGATTTTTTTTAATCTCCATAGCGATCACCCTGAGCATCCTATCTACCATTTTTTTATCTGGCACGAGTGAATATATTTGTTTGCGTCTACTCACTAATATATCCATGATCGGGGATAGTTTTGTTTGCTTTTGCTCATCGATTATTTGCACTGGATTATTTTTTATTATTTCTTGCGTCATCGTTAACCCTCGTTTTTATTAAATGGGATTCCGGTAAAATTATTAATTTTCTTACCGATTAAGTAGAAATTGGTATATTATCGGTAATTACTGATCACTGAATAATCTAAGTACGCGGCTACTACTTGTAGAGCTATATTTCTTATATATTTCTGGCATTTCTTTTTTCAGCCTTTCAACATCTAACCTAGTATTTGCTTGCGTTTTCCAGGTCGCCATTTTATCCCCATATTCGTTAAGCAGAATTTCATTATCTTTTAGATATGATTTAATATTTAGCTCATGAATCTTTTTTGCTTCTTCATAAAGTTTTATATTTTTTTTGGCTAAATTTAATTCTTCCCATTCTTTTAAGATTGGTTCATTTACTAATATTTTCTTCTCGGGGCTATGTTGTGGGTATAACCTTGATATATCTTGTGCAGTTGTTGGCTCTGGAGGTATCCTGGCTAATATATTATTGATCCAAAAATTTTTTTCGATAAGTATTATTTTTTCTTCCAGCTGTGAATCTCGCTCATAGGTGTAAACCCTAAAATCTGCATCGCCAATTAATACAGCAATGTCAACACGTGGTATATTAGTAACGATTGAGTAATGAGCAACTTGTAGCAAATAAGCGTCGGGTATAGCATCAGTGTGTACCTCCCCCCATAGATAAGACATCCTCTCGTTAGTTGATTTTAATTCGACGATTATTTTTTGCCCGGGCGGCAAAACTGCAAATCTATCAATATTGCCTAGCATCCAGTTATATTCAGGGTGTCTATACATATTCTCTGGGTGTAATACAGGATATCCAGTTTGCTCATGATATAGATCAGCTATTATTTGCTCTTTATAATGCCCCATACGTTGCCGCAACGTCATTTTATCCTCTGTTGCATCTTCAGATACCTTATCCATATAAACCTCAAGAGCGGTTTTGAATGGAGATTTTCCGCATATCGCCGCAAGGTCTGATCCCCCTATCCCGGTGCGTCTCTCAGCTTTTTGGGCTTGTGTTAACATCTTTATTCTCCTTGTCTTTTTTAATTTGTATTTCTTCGCGGTTTATTGATACCCCTTTGGGGGCGATTATTCTTAGTCTTACTCTTGATTTAATTATCTCAGCAACATCAATGATAATATCACCGTTTATTATTATTTTTTCTCCTTTTTTACGTTCTAAAACTAAGCCTGGGTAATCAATTAATTTTTCCATTTTTAATCTCCTTTTATTTGATTTTTAAAAATATAATTTAATAAAATTTAAATAATATTTTTACGTTTATTGGTAGTCGCGAAATATAAATTTATTAAACTTAAATATTGTCCATGGGTAAAATTACAATTTAGGATATCGTTCGTCGTCATATTTAATTGCATCTCTAAATATGTATGGTCTATATGATGCTCATATAACGTGCGTATCATCATTGCTATATCTTCGTAAAGTTCTACTCTGTAATTTTGTGGCCTGATTATTATCTTGCTTAGATCAATGCTGTATTGCATTTTTTCACTCCTAAAATTTTTAATAAAAATTATCTTAATATTAATTAATAACGCTCATTTATTATTATTTAATATTTATGGTTATTATTTTATTTTTTTATTTTTACTGAGCGTTAAATAAACGATACGCCATGGGATTATTAATTGCAATGCGGTGGGGCATCTAACCGGCAATGTACTGCAAAATATTTATTATACTGGCATTAAACTACACAGGTAGGAGCAATAATATTACATACATAAGGATATATATTATATATAAATTAAAAGTGGATATTATATTATGAAAATAAAAGAAGATGGACTTGAGGATACTAGTTCGAGGGGAAATAAAATATTGTTACTTATGATAAGTAGTATATGCAAAATCATAGAGAGTGATATTAGCTATTGTAATTTCGAAGAAATTTTTTTAAAAATAAGAAGTAATTCCCTTAATAATAACATTGAAGAAAAAATCAAACATAAATTGGGGGTTTTATTAAAAAAATTAATAGATTTCGAAAAGACCCATTACGATCTAGTGATAGATTTAGATCATAAATTATTAGACCCAGTAAGCATAAATAAAAAATGTTATCTAATAATGAAAGCAATGAACATCATTAATATATTAAAAAGAGATATAGATGGATCCATATCTTATAAGTATATATGTGATCAATTATATTTAGTGATTACCATTTTTAGACAGTTAGAGGAAATTATTTTACTGGATAATTAAATTTTTTTAAAAAAAGGAGATAAAAATGACATTATATAATTATATAAAAACCCATCCATTGCCAGACCGCCAGGTGCGTAATTTTATCGCCGCTGTTTGTGATCTTGACGCCGCGACTATTAAATTTTGGCAAAAAAATCCCAAAAAAATCGAACCTAAATATTATGCCGAGATTGAAAAAGCAACATTAGGACACGTGACAGTAGACGAGCTAGCAAATAAGTAATCTATCTTAAGCTGCCTGAGCATAAGAGAACCATTTTCCTGACGTCAGGGAAATGGTAGGGAGGTTAAAAAATGAAGTCTATTATCATATCAGCCGTAATACTCTTAGCGATTACCGCTGCATCTTTTGGCATCGCCAAGCACTCACATCAAATATACCTAGGATATGACTATCCAGGCCATGATAATTATTAGCTCATAAACTGAGCATATTTAATAATTGCTATGCGATGTCCCCTATCAAAAAAAACACAAAAGAGGTCAAAATGAAGTGGTTTAAGCACAGCACAAATTCCCTCCGCGATGAAAATATTCGATTAGTTATGAATCAATTTGGCCTAAAAGGGTATGCACGGTACTACATGCTTATGGAGATAATCGCGGAAAAAATGGGTCATCAGGGGGTGGAATCCGTCACGTATCCGATCAAAGACTGGTGCAATATGATTAGTATTAGATCAAAACCATTGGTTGAGTACCTTAAATACTTGGAGGAAATTGGCGAAATAACACTCTATATATATGACGAACCTGAAAAGTTAAATCATAACTCTGCAAAGTTACGACACAACTCTGCAGAGTTAGATCACAACTGTGCAGAGTTACGACACAACTCTGCAGAGTTAGAACACAACTTTTCAAAGTTACGACACAACTTTGTAACTTTTATAACGATTTCTTTCCGTAAGTTATTGATATCAAAGGGGAATAATCCAAATGCGGATAATGCAGATTTGAAATTATTTAAAAAAACTTTTCAAAAAGTTTCTCCAGATATATATAAAGAAGATATAGATAAAGCAGATATAGATAAAGAAAAAGAAAAAACACACCACACAAAAAAAAGCCACACACAGCTAAGTTATCCAAGCTCCTCAAGTGAGCCACCTCAAGATTTCCAATTTCTCAAGTTTTTGGAGCTATACCCCAAAAAAGTATCGGATCAAAAAAAACAAATGGCTCATCACCAATGGCGGCTTGGTCATCACGTTTCGGAAACTGGGAGGATTTTAAAATTTCTCAGAGCAAAAAATGATGCGTCATGGCTTGCAATGGTTGAGTCCGGGCAAGATCAATTTATCCCTGACCCGCACAATTTTTTGAAAAATAAAATGTATTTTGCTGATGTAGAAATACCACTTACAGACAGCCAGCGTAAGGATTTGGAAGTTAAAAAAATAGTTGATAGATTGCAAAAAAAAGAAAAAGGGGTGAATAAAAATGACTGATTTTGATAGGAAACTTTTTATCAGTGAAGCCATATGTACAGCGGCTCGGATGATGCTTTGTGACAAAAATTTAAACGATGATTATTACAGTATATGTATCGAACAAACATTAAAATATGACCTGGAAATTATTGGGCAAGCCCTTAAAAATTGGGTGAGATATAACCGAGGCCAAGGCCATATGCCAGCAGCCTGGCAGCTCGCCGCAGAGTGCAAAAATTTGTCCCAAAAAAACACATCAAAATTTGATAAATTTGAAAAATGTACTTACTTTTCCGACCGCGAATCGCATTATTCAAAATCGATGTGCAACCCCATGGTTAGTGAGTCAGACGCCAATATCGCAAAGCTCTGCGTTGACAAAATTGTGTGTTTTTGGCACATGGATTGTTTGCTCGCCAAGGCAGACCCACACGGCTTCCGTGCCGTTTTTGTGCGGGCGGTGTTGAAAAGTTTGCGGGATGCTGAAAAAAATGGGGATCCACTCCAAAATATAGATGACTTTGCTAAAATATGTTTCAAGAATGCAATTTAAGGCTCTTAACTTACACGCTGTTGCATTTTATTATTGATTTAGTACCAGAGTGGCTCTTATTTAAAATAATTGATTCTAGGGCATTTAAACGATGTTTTTGGAAATTTAGGAATTGCGCATTTTTGGAAGAGAAATTTAGGATTTTCGTTCAATAAATTCTGTCAATAAATCCTGTTCGTCCCCGAATTGTAAATCACCATGGATAAAATTAATAGTATATATAGAATGATATATTTGATCCTTTTTTGATCTAAAATATTCGAATTGGTCTGAATCAAAACTGGATCAAGAAAATCCCAATATCCCACGTAATCCCCATGGGATATTTTAGGAAACAACTTTTTGGAATTGCCATTGGCATAGTCGTAGAGTCCTGCCAATGCCAAATCCGAATCGTTTTCCCGACGTCGGCAAAATGAGCGGAGTATTTTTTACTATGCACATAATAAAAAATACTCTGTATAAATGATAAAAAGGAAGAATAGATAAAAAACGATAGGGGACACGCTGAAACAGGGGGTTTCAGCGCTTCTATGGGGGGTTAATTGTTGATAAAATTACTTGTAACTTGGTCGGCCACCTCATTTTCGGAGTGACATATTGTAGCCATTAAAATATTATATAAATTATACTTCAAGGCTTAGACAGTGACGTCTTAGGGTAGCCTTAAGTAACTATCTAGTCATAGAGAGAGCTAGAGAGGTTATAGGATGCCGCTAATATTGATAATTGTTGACAGGCTCTGCAATTTCACAGTATTAGCGGCTTTTTTATTGCAATAATTTCAAAAATATTTTAATGCTTTTTGGGAACCACGATGTAAAGTCGCTCAATCCCAATCCCCAATTAGATTTGTAAGGAATCGTCCATTTGTTGCCCCCACCGATAAAAATGATTGACTGCAATATTGGATTGGCATATTATCTCAACTGTAGACGACATCTACAGCCTACCAGAGGTGTTACTGGTTACTAGACAGGACTTAAGACAATGACTATTAATATATCAATTGAAAATCACTCTGCAACAGCAATACTCCCTTCAGATTTTTGCCACCCACAGATAGCAAATGAAAGATTCTACGGCGGCAAGGTTGACACGCTAAACGGCAAAATTGGCCTAAAATTTTATAATTACGGTGACGGCGAACGTGCAAATTTATTTTTAGGCGCAGAACGATTCCCGGAAATCGTACCAATTATTGACCAACTAAATGCAGCCGCAGAAAAAAGTAGAGAAGAATTTAGGAAAGAATTTGCCGCTGAAATTGCACAAGCAGCCGCAGAAGATCTAAAAAATAAAACTCAAAAACAATTTGGTTATTGCAACAAATGCGGCAGCTATTGTTATGGCGATTGTAGCTATTAATTAACTACTAACTTTACAAGAGTCGGGCAGAGCTGCCCGACTAATAAACAACTTACTAAAAATTATCGAGGACTAAGACAATGACCATATCAAACCCATTTATCAAAGACATTTATCCCACGCCCACAACCATCCCATATACCTTAATATTTGACAACTCCGGCGGGATTACCCTACAGACGGACGGTTACACTCATTTTTACGATTGCGGAGCGGCAGCCGCCACAGATGTGTGCTTAATTATGCAAGGACAAGACCCCGCAGAAATGTGGTTAATTATGCAAGGACAAGACCCCGTAAAAATGTGTTGGGATGGTGACGAGCCAGATCACTACATTGATTTAAATGATCAGATCCCGGCAGGATATGAAGTATATAAGGCTGATGATGTGCTGGATATGCTAAGTGATTTTGACGGAGAAACCGGAATGCAGAATGTCAAAGATTTTTTTACGGCGTTGAAAGCGATGGTCAAATAATTATTAATTCATATTTATAAGAGTCGCGCGGTTCTCTGCCCGACTAAATCGAGGACTAAAACAATGAGCGAAGCAGATCAATTTATAAACGGGGTCATCCCAAAACATTTCTACCAAAAATCGCCCCCTATAACCATCCCATATACCTTAATATTTGACAACTTCCGTGGCGTCACCCTACAAACAGACAATGGATACACCCATTTTTACGAGTCGGTAGAGCCAGCCGCCGGCGATGTATTTTTAATTATGCAAGGACAAGACCCTATCAAAATGAGGTGGGATGGAAACGAACCAGATCACTACATTAGTCTGGTGGCAGTATCAGAGTCAGAAGATAGAAACTTAGTAGTCTATAAGAGTGACGGCAATGTGCTGGATATGCTAAATGATTTTGACCCCGAATTTGACCTCGAAACTGACATGGTAAACGTCCTATATTTTTTTATGATTCTGAGAAATATCATCAAAAGGAGTAAATAAAAATGACTGATTTTGATAGGAAACGTTTTGTAACTGACGCCATATATACAGCGGCTGTAATGATGCTTTATGACAAAAAGTTAAATGATGATTATTACAATATATGTATTGAGCAAACGTTAGAATATGACCTGGAAATTATTGAGCAAGCTCTTAAAAATTGGGTGAGATATAACCGAGGCAGAGGAAATATGCCACAAGCTTCGCAACTCTCCGAAGAATGCAAAAGGTTAGCTGGGGAAAATACAGCAAATAATGACTTTCCGACTAGATGCGATGACCACAATATCATCGTTGTAGAACGTGATGATGACTTAGATATAGCATTTACTGGGGAAAAAATAGCGCAAGTAAGCAGCAAAAATGACATATCTATCAGACATACTGACCTGGTCTTATACCAAACGGATCAAGGTATGTATGTGTGTCAGACGATCGGCGTATCACTAATTGATGGAGAGAGGACAAAATACAGTGGTGAGGTATGCCGGACGCAGAAAGATGTTATTAATTACTTTGGGACGGGGTGGCTTGCAAAAAAATTGTATAGTGCGGCTGGAATAGATTCTGCGATACATATATAGAAAATCAAACAACACATGGAGCATTAAGATGGTAACGCTAATTTTGTTAAGTTTTTTAATTGGTTATTTTTTAAGTTCTCATTGTTTTAAGGGGCTTATACGTGGAGAGCATTATACGGATGGTGAATATTATAGGAGTTTTTTTTGCTATACGTTCGCGGCATCTTGTTTTTTATTTTGCTTTTTAGGGGCATTTAAAATTTTAGGAGTGGTTTAACATGTACAAATTAGTAATCGGTCAGACATATATTTTTTCTGTAAACTCTTCGGACAATGATAGGCACAAAATAAATGTCCATAAAAAAATTATACATGGCAAAGTAATTAATATCCTATCTGGTATTGGTGATATATCTAGCAATAGCTTAACTGGAGATATGCCATTATATATGGTCATGGATATTGAGTCTGATTATCATGACCCAAAATTTTATGTCGTATCTTGCGACGATGTGCGCGCTAATAAATATGGGATAAATATTATAGATGTAATTAAATCCGGGAAAAAAGCTAAACGTCCACATATGGCATCTTATTATGATTTTGGATTTGAAGCAAAACTTAAATCTCCAAATGATATATTAATAAGTTTTATTTTTACTCATCGTCAATCAGTATTACATCTTACTTATGATGATATATTGGCCGATGATTGGATTCTTGAGCAGAGTTAAATTTAATTCACCTGGAGATCAAAATGAGAGTAATGCAAATAATAGTTGCTATAATTAGTTTTTATGTCAGTTATAAAATGGTTGCGTCAGGATATGGGGCGGATATGGAAAATTGGGATAATATGGCAAGTTGTTTATTTGCATTTTTTATTTTTGTTATCTGCATAACGTTCCAAATTATTTATCGTATTTTTGCAAAAAAAAATGATAAAGGAAAAAATAAATAGAGAGATAAATATGGATATCGAAGGAAATATCACCGAAATAGACCCGTCTAAATATTATAATAAACATATTTATATTATTTGGTTGCCATGCCTAATGTGTGGGGAAAAATGGTTGTTTGACTCGCGCTCTTTAGAAGCTAGGGGATTGTCTAATGTTTTTTGCTTAGACCGGAATTGTGAAGATAGATATGCGCTACGCTAACAGAGTAATAACTAACAGGTACGTTAAAAAATGAAATCTATTATCATATCAGCAGTAATACTCTTAGCGATTACGGTTGTATCTTTTGGCATCGCTAAGCACTCCATGGGTTGTTATTTTTGGAATCCATCCATGGGTTGTTACCTATGATGAGTACGTGATGCCCATAAAAGTTAAGATGCCTTTCCGAAAAAGTAAATATAAATCAATCCATACTAAAATTGATGATATAAATTTTAGCTCAAAATTGGAGGGACGTTATTACACGCACCTTAAAAATTTGCAGTCCAAAGGTGTAGTAACGTTTTTTTTATTGCAAGTGCCTTTTAGGCTTCCGGGAGGCGTTAAATATTTACTTGATTTTATGGTTTTTTATGCGGATGGGAATATTGAGTACGTCGATGTTAAGGGGGTTATTACTGCTATTTACAAGCTTAAAAAAAAGCAAGTAGAGGCTTTATATCCCATCAAGATTAAAGAGATTTTTAAAATTTAACCTCTTTATATAAAGTATATTTTACTTAATCTTCCTTACCATATCGTTTAATGCGCTAACTTCTGGGTTTATTATAGTATTTATATTTACAGCTAAACAAATTAATATCAAAATACTTATGAGTGTTAGTACAAAAATCATTATATAATAGTCACAACTATCTTTATGCGTGCAATCCTCCGAACCATATTTTTGACAATAGCTTGCATTGCAAACCCTTGAATTTTCATGGCGAATATATTTTATAGCCTTACATATCCAATAAATTGTTATTATTTCTAAAAATATACAAATTGAAATCCATATTACCCCAGAAGTAAAAGCCTCCTTTACAAGCAAAGGCCATATATAATTTGCGCCATTGTTTATATGACCACCCATCGAATTCAACATGTTTATTATTTCTTGTGTTTCTTGCATTATTTTAATCCTTTTGCTGATTAATTTTAAATGGATAATAGCCCGGCTAAAAATTATCAAAATTTAACCGAGCTATTAAATAATTTTGCTAAATACTTTTTTGAGCCGATGTATCTTTTTTGTTTAGCAATTTACACCAATTTGTTTTAGTCTGACCGCCATAAGGTAATGCAAGGTTGTTGTCGATCAACATTTTGGATAAGTTTTTGTCGTCAACATATACATCGGCCAAAATCCTAAAGTACTTGTCGCGTTGCATGCTTCGTAACTCTACTTTTTTAGCTGTCATTAAAGCAGTAACCGCAAATTCTTTGGCTTTTTTAGCGGCCTCTATCTCTGATGCACATTTCCCTCTCATCTCCGGCGCGTCTACTCCGCTAAGTCTAATCTTGATGCGATAGCCTATGATCGTAGGCCATTCTTTGACGGTGATTGTAAATGTGTCTCCGTCATATACCGACACTATGTCAGTTACTGTTACGTCTCCGTAGGTATCTGCTGTTGCAGAAATGCTTAAAAATAGTGCAGATAATAATAATAATTTTTTCATATTTTCCCCTTAGTGAGTTATTATTTAAATTCGGAATTTTTATTTAATTCCTCCACAAATTTTTTAATTTGCGGTTGTAGTTCTGGCTTTATGTAGATTTTGTAAGGCTTTAATCCTAAATCTTTTTGTTTTTTTACCCATTTTTTATACGCATTTTTTAGCTGTTCCCTCCTTTTTTTAGTGATGTCTATTTCTATTATTGGTTCTTCGGGTGTCATATTATCCTCCGCGCATTGACAATATATTTTTTTGGCGATATTATTTAGCCGCTTAAATATATGTACGGATGAGTTCCCCTCGTTTGTCTTATGTGTTATAAGGATCCTGCCTATAATTAGTATTATTATGCTCGATTATAGGCAGTTATAAATTTTATTATTATCCTGCTTACTTAATATCCTCTTATATTGCATCTAATCTTATTTTCAGATACTAAACTTTTTAATGGTATACTAATTTAC
>Ga0209277_10000124_pt1 | contig 40382 bp, 32 predicted proteins | sample JI81AbrownDNA_FD_187503 | JGI IMG/M metagenome (GOLD analysis project Ga0209277, IMG submission 187503) | Wastewater effluent complex algal communities from Wisconsin, to seasonally profile nutrient transformation and Carbon sequestration -... | ecosystem: Engineered > WWTP > Effluent > Algae... | reverse complement strand
CGGCCTGAAATGGTTGCGAATCAGCGGCAATATGCGCCGAAACTCTCTGAAACCGAGTTGCCTGTTTCGTGAATAGGTTTTTAACCCTCAACTCCTGCGAAAGCTTGGGTTGTGCAGACCTTCCTTAGGCGGTTTGAATATGCAAAAACTATTGCTTGCGGTTGACAAGCTCAGTACCGTGGTAGGTCAGGCGTTCTCCTGGCTGATACTGGCACTCACGCTGATGATTTCCTGGGAGGTGTTCTCGCGCTATGCGATGGACAACCCCCATCCGTGGGCATTTGACGTGATGAGCATGATGTACGGCACCCTGTTCATGACGGCCGGTGCTTACACCCTGTCCAAGAACGGCCATGTCCGCGGAGATGTGCTGTATGGCTTTTTCCCGCCGCGCTTGCAGGCCGGATTGGACCTGGCTTTGTACATCCTGTTTTTTATTCCTGGTGTGGTCGCCATGGCGTGGGCCGGATACAACTTTGCTGCGGAGTCCTGGGCGATCAATGAGCATTCCAACATCACCGCCAATGGCCCCCCGGTCTACCCGTTCAAGACCGTGATTCCGATTGCTGGCGCCATTCTTCTGGCGCAAGGGCTGGTTGAAATTGTCCGGTGCATCGTTTGCCTGAAGCAGGGTGAGTGGCCCTCGCGCGGCCAGGACGTTGAGGAAGTTGACGTTGAAAAACTGAAAGAAATGGTCCACGTGAAAGACGAAGACATTGCGAAGCTCGACGAGTACGTCATTCACCCCAAGGGAAGCCATCCATGAAAAAAGAAGTCTGGTTTGGCCTGTCGATCATGGCCATGGTCGTGATTGCGGCTTTTGTATTGCTGCCATCACCTTCCCAAATGACGAATGGCCATTTGGGCTTGCTGATGCTGGCCTTGGTGGTGGTGGCCATCATGCTGGGCTTTCCAACGGCCTTTACCCTGATGGGCATGGGGATGGTGTTCGCCTGGATTGCCTACCGAAGTCAAAACCCGGGGCTGGCGGTCCAGCAAACGCTGGATTTGATGGTGCAGCGCACCTACTCGGTGATGTCCAACGACGTGCTGATATCCATTCCGCTGTTCGTGTTCATGGGCTACCTGATCGAGCGCGCCAATCTGATCGAAAAGCTGTTCAAAAGCATGCACCTGGCCACTGCGCGCGTGCCGGGCTCACTTGCCGTGGCAACCATCATTACCTGTGCGATCTTCGCGACTGCCACGGGCATTGTGGGTGCAGTTGTGACGCTGATGGGCTTGCTGGCACTGCCCGCCATGCTGCGTGCGGGCTATAGCGTGCAACTTTCTGCCGGGGCCATTACGGCTGGTGGATGCCTGGGCATTCTGATTCCGCCGTCTGTCATGTTGATTGTTTACGGCGCTACCGCGGGTGTATCGGTGGTCAAGCTCTACGCGGGAGCATTCTTTCCCGGCATCATGCTGGCCAGTCTGTACGTGTTGTACGTCGTGGTGCTTGCCAAATGGAAGCCGCACCTGGCGCCCCCCATGTCCGAAGAGGACCGTCGCGTGCCCCTGCCACCTTTTGCTGAGATTGTGTCCACCAGTATCAGCAACAAGGTATTGCCTGGCTTGATTGGTGCCATTAAAGGCAAGCGCAATGCGGCCGTTCCGATGCGCGAACTGGTCAACCATCTGGTGATTGCGGTGCTGCCTGCACTGGTGGTGGCACTCATCATGGGTGCCATTTATTTGAAAGTGACTGCCCCTCTTCCCCCTGAAACAGTGGAGGGTGTTGTCGCCATGGGCGGGGGCATCTCTGATTCTGCGGAAGACGAAGCCCCAGGCGTGGGCGGACTGGCAGAGCCCGAAGAAGCGGGGGGCTTGCAGCCACTGCCGGCTGAGGCGGGCACTCCCGAAGCCACCGCTAAGTCCCCAGTGGAGGAAGTCCAACCCGCAGTGGCGCAAGCACCTGCTCCTGCCCCTGCCCCTGCCCCTGAGGCTGCAGTGCAGGAGCGTCAGCCCGCACCCACGAGCTTCTGGATTGGTCTGGTCAGCTGTGCTGTGGCGCTGGCGTTGTTCTATGCGTATTTCAGTTTTGCACGCCTGGAAATCTTCAAAATGCTGCTGGGGTCATTCTTCCCGCTGGCGATGATGATTCTGGCGGTACTGGGCACCATCGTTTTTGGCGTGGCAACGCCAACTGAGGCGGCAGCCATGGGCTCGCTGGGGGGCATCTTGCTGGCCGCAGCGTATCGCCGGCTGAATATGCAGGTGATGCGGGAGTCGGTCTACCTCACGGCAAAAACCAGTGCCATGGTGTGCTGGTTGTTTGTGGGATCGAGCATCTTCTCGGCGGCGTTCGCGTTGCTGGGCGGGCAGGAAATCATCAACACCTGGGTGCTGTCGATGAACATGACGCCAGTGCAGTTCATGATCCTGGCGCAGGTGGTGATTTTCCTGCTGGGCTGGCCGCTGGAGTGGACCGAGATCATCGTGATTTTCATGCCGATCTTCATTCCGTTGCTGCCCCACTTCGGCATCGATCCCCTGTTTTTTGGCTTGCTGGTGGCGCTGAATTTGCAGACCGCGTTCCTGAGCCCGCCTGTGGCAATGGCTGCGTTTTATCTGAAGGGTGTGAGCCCCCCGCATGTGACGCTGAACCAGATTTTTGCCGGCATGCTGCCCTTTATGGCCATCCAGGTGTTTGCGATCTTCCTGCTGTACCAGTTCCCGGCCATTGGCATGTGGCTGCCGGAGATGCTTTACAAGTAAAACATGGTGCCAGGCACATGCGTGCCAGGTTCTGGATATCGGGGCGCTCTGGCGCCCCGTGTCTTTTCCAGGGAAAACTAGATAAGATTGACGTTTACGTAAACGTCAAGTCAGGCACATGCATTCTCATTGCCTGCTGACTCCCGGAGACATTCCAAAATGACTGACCTGTCCGCTGAATTCAAGGCCCTGGCCAACTACCGCCCCACGAACAAGGTGCGCTTTGTCACTGCTGCGAGCCTGTTCGATGGGCACGACGCCGCTATCAACATCATGCGCCGCATCCTGCAGGGCATGGGCGCAGAAGTCATCCACCTCGGGCACAACCGCAGTGTGGACGAAGTGGTCACCGCGGCCTTGCAGGAAGACGTGCAGGGCATCGCCATCAGCTCCTACCAGGGCGGGCACGTGGAGTACTTCAAGTACATGGTGGACCTGCTCAAGAGCCGGGGTGGCGAGCACATCCAGGTATTCGGTGGTGGTGGTGGCGTGATCGTGCCGCCGGAAATTCGTGAACTCCACGCTTACGGTGTCAGTCGTATTTACAGCCCTGAGGATGGCCAGCGCATGGGCCTGCAGGGCATGATCGGCGAAATGGTCATGCGCTGCGACAAAGATCTGAGCGCCCTGGCCCCTACCGACCTGAATGCCATACAGGGCCATACCGAGGCCAGCTGGCGTGCTTTGGCCCAGTTGCTCACCGCCATTGAGGCTTCCAAGGTAAATGAGGCTCTAGCCCTCGCCATTCGTGCGCAAGCAGCTACAAAAAAGATAGCGGTTGTGGGGGTCACCGGAACCGGTGGCGCTGGCAAGTCATCGCTGACTGACGAGTTGATCCGCCGCCTGCGCCTGGACCAGAGCGACAACCTGCGCGTGGCAGTCATCTCCATTGACCCCAGCCGCCGCAAGAGCGGTGGCGCGCTACTGGGCGACCGTATCCGCATGAATGCCATCAGCCCCTGGCAGCAGGGGCCCCGCGTATTCATGCGCAGCCTGGCCACCCGGGACTTCGGCTCCGAAATCAGCGCCGCGCTGCCCGATGTCATTGCTGCCTGCAAGGTGGCGGGGTTCGATCTGATCGTGGTGGAAACCTCGGGCATTGGACAGGGTGACGCGGCCATCGTTCCGCATGTGGATGTGCCGTTGTATGTGATGACACCGGAGTTTGGCGCAGCCAGCCAGCTGGAAAAAATCGACATGCTCGACTTCGCTGAGTTCGTGGCCATCAACAAGTTCGACCGCAAGGGCGCCAGCGACGCGCTGCGCGATGTGGCCAAGCAGGTGCAGCGCAACAAGGAAGCCTGGACCACGCCCGCCGAGCAGATGCCGGTCTTCGGGACCATGGCCGCGCGCTTCAATGACGACGGTGTGACTGCCCTGTACCAGGCCATGCTGCCGCGCCTGCAGGCGCTGGGGCTGCCGGCCACAGACGCCGGTCAGCTGCCGCGCGTCAACGTGCGCCACAGCAGCAACCAGACCCCGGTAGTGCCTGCAGCCCGCACGCGCTACCTGGCCGAGATCAGCGATACCGTGCGCGGCTACAAGAAGCGTGCGCGTGCGCAGGCGCGGCTGGCCCGCGAAATTCAGCAGTTGCGTGCCGCGGCCGTGATGCTGGAAGTAGACAAACCCGGCAAGGCGCGTGCGGCCGAAGCAGCGCTGGACCTGGCCACCCATCGTGTGGAGCGTCAGGATGCCGATGCCCGCAAACTGTTGGCCCAGTGGCCCGAAATGCAAAAGGCCTACAGCGGTGAAGAATACGTAGTGAAGATCCGCGACAAGGAGATCCGCACCGCGCTCACCACCAAGTCCTTGAGTGGCACCACCATCCGCAAGGTGGCCCTGCCCCAGTATGAAGACGACGGCGAAGTCCTCAAGTGGCTGATGCTGGACAACGTGCCCGGCAGCTACCCCTACACCGCAGGCACCTTTGCCTTCAAGCGCGAGAACGAAGACCCCACCCGCATGTTTGCCGGCGAGGGCGATGCCTTCCGCACCAACCGCCGCTTCAAGCTGCTCTCCAGTGGCATGGATGCCAAGCGCCTGTCCACCGCGTTCGACTCGGTCACGCTGTATGGCAACGACCCCGACCCGCGTCCGGACATCTACGGCAAGGTGGGCAATTCGGGCGTCTCCATCGCCACGCTGGACGACCTGAAGGTGCTGTACGACGGTTTCGATTTGTGCAACCCGGCCACCAGCGTGTCCATGACCATCAATGGTCCGGCACCCAGTATTCTGGCCATGTTCATGAATGCGGCCATTGACCAGAACATCGAGAAGTTCAAGGCTGACAACGGCCGGGACCCCACCGACACCGAGATTGCCAAGATCAAGGAATGGGTGCTGGCCAATGTGCGTGGCACGGTGCAGGCCGACATCCTGAAAGAAGACCAGGGCCAGAACACCTGCATCTTCTCCACCGAGTTCTCGCTCAAGGTGATGGGCGACATTGCCAGCTACTTTGTGCACCACAACGTGCGCAACTTCTACAGCGTGTCCATCAGCGGTTACCACATTGCCGAAGCCGGCGCGAACCCGATCAGCCAGCTGGCGTTCACGCTGAGCAATGGCTTCACCTTTGTCGAGGCCTACCTGGCGCGCGGCATGCACATTGACGACTTTGCGCCCAACCTGAGCTTCTTCTTCAGCAACGGCATGGACCCCGAGTACACCGTCATGGGCCGCGTGGCACGCCGCATCTGGGCCGTGGCCATGAAAGAGAAGTACGGTGCCAACGAGCGCAGCCAGAAGCTGAAATACCACATCCAGACCAGTGGCCGCAGCCTGCACGCGCAGGAAATCCAGTTCAACGACATCCGCACCACGCTGCAGGCCTTGATTGCGATCTACGACAACTGCAACAGCCTGCACACCAACGCGTTCGACGAGGCCATCACCACGCCCACCGAGGACTCGGTGCGCCGCGCCATGGCCATCCAGCTCATCATCAACCGCGAGTGGGGCCTGGCCAAGAATGAGAACCCCAGTCAGGGCGCCTTCATCATCGAAGAACTGACCGAGCTGGTGGAAGAGGCGGTACTCAAGGAATTTGAAGCCATTGCTGACCGGGGCGGTGTGCTGGGCGCCATGGAAACCGGCTACCAGCGCGGCAAGATCCAGGACGAGAGCATGACCTACGAAATGCTCAAGCACACCGGCGAGCTGCCCATCATCGGCGTCAACACCTTCCGCAACCCGCATGGTGACGCTGTGCTGGACAAGCTGGAGCTGGCCCGCAGCACCGACGATGAGAAGCAGAGCCAGCTCAAACGCCTGGCCGACTTCCATGACCGGAATAAAGACAAGGCCCCGGCCATGCTCAAGACCTTGCAACAGGCCGTGATTGAAAACAAAAACGTGTTTGAAGTGCTGATGGATGCGGTGCGGGTGTGCTCGTTGGGGCAAATCACCACTGCCCTGTTCGAGGTGGGCGGCCAGTACCGACGCAATATGTAGTCAAATTGGCCTCTGGCCCTTGTATATCCAGTGTGGGCAGCTATTAAAAACAGAGCAATTTATCCGGCATCCGTGAGCTGGTAACGCCGGACTATGGCGGAGCGTTTTGCCGGATCGATGTTGATGCGACTGGCATCGCGGCCCACCACTTTGAGCAGGCGCTCGTCCATCACGTAGCGCCACAGCGGCGGAATGTAGGCCACCAGAAACATGCCGAAGTAGCCGTTGGGCAGCGTGGGCAGGTTGTCAAAGTGGCGCAGCGACTGGTAGCGCCGCAGAGGATGGGCATGGTGGTCTGAATGGCGCTGCAAATGGAACAGCGCCCAATTCGACACGATGTGGTTGCTGTTCCAGGAGTGGTGGGGCTGGCAGGGCTCGTATTTGCCCGGTGCCCGCTCTGCCCGCAGCAAACCGTAGTGCTCTATGTAGTTGGCCGATGTCAGCTGGAAGTTCGCCCAGAACGACGCAACCACCAGAAACGGCAGTATCTGCACGCCCAGCCATACCAGCAATGCGGTCCAGAGCAGCAGCGTGATCAGCGCCGGCTGCAGTATTTCGTTGTGCAGTGACCAGACGGGAAACTTGGCATTGCGCAGGCGGGTGGCTTCCAGGTTCCAGGCCCGCACCAGCGCCCCTGGCATCTCGCGCAGCACAAAGCTGTAAATCGACTCACCCATGCGTGAGGAAGCCGGGTCGATCGGTGTCGCCACATCGCGGTGGTGGCCCCGGTTGTGTTCGACCGAGAAGTGCCCGTACCCGGTAGGCGCCAGCACCAGCTTGGCCAGCCAGCGCTCCAGTGGCGTGTTCTTGTGGCCCATCTCGTGCCCCAGGTTGATGCAGAAGCCACCAACCGAGCCGGTGATCAGCACCATGGCCAGCAAGCCGTGCAGCGGCAGGGGCGTGGTAGCCACAAACCAGGCACTGAAAATGAAGGAGCCCCACAGGATGGGCGCCAGCAGGTAGGTGACCCAGCGGTAGTACATGTCCGCCTCCAGCGCCGGGACGGCAGACTCGGGCGGGTTGCTCAGGTCCTCGCCCATGAGCAGGTCCAGCACCGGGAGCACCAGGTAAAAAAACACCACCTGGATCCACAGCATGCGCGGGTCCCCGGTGGCCAGCACCAGCGCGGGCCCGATGCCCACGATACTGGGCACCAGCAAAGAGAACAGCCATGCGTACCGCTTGCGATCACGGTAGGGTTCCTGCGCGACGGGGTGTAGGGTGTCCATGGCGAGGCATTCTGCGCCCAAACCCCGGCTGGCAACAGGGGGTGTTTCCCCGAGGTGACGTAGCTTTTGAACCCCTAGCGCACCAGCTTGGCCGCCAGCCACTGCGCCACTTCGCTGTCGGGTTGTTCCAGCCCACGGATCACCGTGAAGTGGTCGGCGCCGTCGATGGCACGCAGCTCGGACGCATTGCCGTGCCCGCGCCACGCGGCGTCATAAATCTCCGCCTGGCGAGCAAATTCCGGCGATTCCAGCGAACCCCAGGTCACCCAGGCCGGTGTGGCGCAGGGGCGCGTCAGAAAGGCGGGCGAGTTGCGGCGCACGATGCCATCGTCCAGCTGGATCTGCGGTTGCAGGTAGCTGTAACGCAGTGGCTCGATGTCGTACAGGCCGCTGAACAGCAGGGCAGCCTTGAATGGGTCCTGCGGCAGCCCATAGTCTTCTGCCCATGGGGTCTGCAGGCACATGGCTGTCAGGTGGCCGCCCGCCGAGTGGCCACCAATGCCCACGCGTGCCGGGTCGCCACCGTAGTTCTGGATATTGCGCAGGGTCCAGGCCGCGGCGGCACGGGTCTGGCGGGTGATTTCATCGATGCTGACCCGCGGCGCCAGCGCGTAGTTGACGACCACGCTGGTAATGCCCAGCGGCTGCAGCCCCAGGGCGACGCAGCTGAATTCCTTGCTGGAGAGTGCGCGCCAGTAGCCGCCATGGATGAAGATGAACACAGGCGCCTTGGAGCCATCGGGCCGCGAAGCCGCGGGAAAGATGTCGAGCGTTTCTTCGCGGGTCGGGCCGTAGGGCACATCCAGCACGCAGGGCAAAGTGGCCCGCGCTTTCTCGGATTGCGCGACAAAGTGCCGTCCCGGTGCGGCCGGGTCTGGCAGGGTGAGCGAGGGGTTGTACTGCGCATCAATCTGCGCCTGGTTGTCGAAGTCGCGGTAAAGCTTGGGCATATCGTGTTCCTATGGTCAGATGCCGACGTATTGGTGCCAGAGGTTGGGTTGCGCGGCCAAGGTGACGGAGTCACCGTTCCAGACCACACGGCCGCGTTCGATGATGGTGTGCTGCTGCGCCAGCGGCAACAGGCGTTGCACGTACTTGTCGATCACCAGAATGCTCTGGCCCTGCGCGCGCAGGGCCGCCAGGCAGGCCCAGATGTCCTCGCGGATCAGCGGTGCCAGGCCTTCGGTGGCCTCGTCCAGTATCAAGAGGTGCGGGTTGGTCATCAGCGCGCGGCCAATGGCCAGCATCTGTTGTTCTCCGCCCGAGAGCTGGTTGCCCATGTTGCGCGCGCGTTGCTCCAGCACCGGAAACAGGGCGTAAATGCGCTCCAGCGTCCACGGTGTGGGGCTGGCATTGCGCTGCGCGGCAAAGGCTTTGAGGTTTTCCAGCACCGTGAGGTTGGGGAAAATCTGCCGCCCCTCTGGCACCACAGCCACGCCCATGCGCGCAATGCGGTCGGGGCTGAACTGGTCAATCCGCTCACCCCTAAAACGAATGCTGCCGCTGCGCGCAGGTGTGAGGCCCAGGATGCTGCGCACCGTGGTGGTCTTGCCCATGCCATTGCGCCCCAACAGCGTGGCCACGCCACCAGCGGGGATGCGCAGGCTCAGGCCAAACAGCACCTGGCTGCTGCCATAGGCGGTGTCCAGGCCGGTGATGTCGAGCAGGGTTTCCATGGTGTTTTAGGCAGTCTGGGGGCTGGGCACTGCATCGTCGCCCAGGTAGGCGCGGCGCACCTCGACATCTTCACGGATAGCAGCAGGCGTGCCGCTGGCAATAACTTTGCCAAACACCAGCACTGAGATCGCATCGGCCAACTGGAACACCGCGTCCATGTCATGCTCCACCAGCAATAGCGTGGTGTCCGCGCGCAGGCTGTGCAGCAGTTCCACCATGCGCTGGGATTCATCGGGGCCCATGCCTGCCAAGGGTTCGTCCAGCAACAGTAGCTTCGGGCCACTGGCCAGCGCCAGGCCCACTTCCAGCTGGCGTTGTTCGGCGTGTGAGAGTGCACCGGCCAGGGCGTCCAGCCGCTGGCCCAAACCGACGCGTCGCGCCACGGCAGCGGCGCGGTCCATGCGCTGCACCTCGGTATGCGCAGCACGCCAGAAGCGCAGGCTGCTGCCATCCACGGCCTGCAAGGCCAGGGCCAGGTTGTCCAGCACGCTGAGACGCAAGAACACATTGGTGATCTGGTAGCTGCGCGCCAGGCCGCGGTGCACGCGGCGGTGGATAGGTTGGCTGGTGACGTCGTAGCCGTCAAACACAATGTGGCCAGAGTCGGGTTGGAGCGCACCGGAGATCTGCTGGATCAGCGTGGTCTTGCCTGCGCCATTGGGGCCGATCAGTGCGTGGATCTGGCCCGGTTGCACGTGCAAGCTGGCGTGGTCGGTGGCAGCGAGTGCGCCAAAACGCTTCACCAAATCGTTGACCTGCAGCAGCGGCACCGTGCTCATGGCGCCCTCCGCTTCAGCAGGCTCATGAGTCCCTGGGGAGCCACCAGCACCACCAGCAACAGCAGCGCGCCCAGGCCCAGCTGCCAGTGCTCGGTCATGTGGCCCAGGAATTCTTCCATGAGCAGAAAGGCCGCGGCGCCCACCAGACCGCCCAGCACATGGCCCACGCCGCCCAGAATCACCATCACCATCAGCATGCCGGACTGGCTCCACTGCATGAGCGAGGGGCTGACAAAGCCGCCCTGGTTGGCCAATAGCGCGCCTGCCAGGCCGGCCAGCGCGCCCGCCAGCGCGAAGGCCACCAGCTTGTAGCGCAGCACCGCGTAGCCCAGCGCGGCCATGCGCACCTCGTTTTCGCGGATGGCCTGCAGTGCCTGGCCAAAACGCGCGTTGAGCAATCGCGTGATAAAGACCACGGTGGCCACCAGCAGGGCGAGTGTCACGTAATACAGCGTGGTGTCGGTCAACTCCCACCCGCCGCCCAGTGCCGAGCGGCCGGGCAGCGAGAGCCCATCGTCGCCACCATAGGCCTTGAGCGACACGGCCAGGTAATACAGCATCTGCGCAAAGGCCAGCGTGATCATGATGAAGTACACGCCCTGCGTGCGCAGGCTGATGGCACCGATGAGCAGCGCCAGCAGTGCGCTCACCACCATGGCCAGCGGCCAGGCCAGCCAGGCGCTGGTGATGCCATGTTGCATGAGAATGCCCACGGTGTAGGCGCCCACGCCCACAAAGGCCGCATGCCCAAAACTGACCATGCCGCCAAAACCCAGGATCAAATTCAGGCTGGTGGCAGCCAGTGCAAACACCAGAATGCGCGTGGCCAGCGTCACATAAAAACTATCGCCCAGCGCGGCCGCCACCCAGGGCAGGGCGCACAGCGCGGCCAGCAGCGGCAGCGTCCAGCGCAAGTTCAACTTGTGCTGCAACAGGCTGGAGGTATTGCGGGGCTCAGCCATGGGCGGGAAACAGTCCACGTGGCTTGAAGGCCAGCACGGTGGCCATCAGCACGTAAATCAGGATGGAGGCCACGGCCGGTGCCGCATCGGCAGCCACCTGCGGGCTGAATATCGCTTCAAACAGCATGGGTAGCAGCGTACGCCCGCCGGAGTCCACCAGGCCCACCAGCAGGGCGCCGACCAGCGCGCCGCGGATGGAGCCAATGCCGCCAATCACGATGACCACAAAGGCCAGGATCAGGATGCTCTCACCCATGCCCACCTGCACCGCCAGCAGCGGCCCCAGCATGCCGCCGGCCAGCGCGCACAGCGCGGCACCCAAGCCAAACACGGCGGTGAACAGGCGCTGCACATTGGTGCCCATGGCCAGCGCCATGTCGCGGTTCGATGCCCCGGCCCGCACTTGCATGCCCATGCGTGTGCGCGTGACCAGCAGGTAGAGCACGAGTGCCGTGGCCAGGCCCACCCCAATGATGAGCAGGCGAAACGCGGGGTAATAAAAGCCGGGCAGTAGTTCCACCGGGCCCGCCAGTGCAGCGGGCGGGTTCAGCGATATGGGTTGCGAGCCCCACACCATGCGCACCCCTTCGTTGCACATGAGCAGGATGGCAAACGTGCCCAGCACCTGGGTCACATGGTCGCGGCTGTAGAGGCGGCGCAGCACGGTCACTTCCAGCAGCATGCCCAGTACGGCAGTGGCCAGCACACCCACCCCCAGGCCAACCCAGAAGGAATCGGCCGCAGCGGATACGGTGGCGATCAGATAGGCGCCCACCATGTAGAGCGAGCCGTGGGCCAGGTTCACCATGTCCATGATGCCGAACACCAGCGTGAGGCCCGCTGCCAGCAAAAACAGCATGAGCCCCAGCTGCAGGCCATTCAAGGCCTGCTCCAGTAACAAGATTCCCGACATCAGTGGCGCAAACCCGGAAACACCTCAGACACGTTTACAGTGCCGGCATCTTGCAGTTGCCCACGTAGGCGTCTGCATGGTTCTTGAACACCGCGCCCAGCGTACGGTTGGTGATGCGACCCTTGGTGTCTTTGGTGATCACGCGCAGGTAGTAGTCCTGGATCGGGAAGTGGTTGGTGTTGAACTTGAAGGCGCCACGCACCGAGTCGAACTTGGCGGCTTCCAGCGCCTTCTTCACCGCAGCCTTGTCGTCGAGCTTGCCCTTGCTGTCGCGCACCGCAGCGTCAATCAGGCGCGCGGCGTCGTAGCCCTGCGCAGCGTACAGCGTGGGCAGGCGGCCATAGGCCTTTTCAAACGCAGCCACAAATTTCTTGTTGGCCGCGTTGTCCATGTCGTGGCCCCATTGCGAGGTGTTGAACATGCCCAGCATGGGGTCGCCCACTGCCTTGATCACATCCTCGTCACCCGAAAAGCCGGGGCCAAACAGCGTAATGTCCTTGGACAGGCCGGCACCCACAAACTGCTTGATGAAGTTGATGCCCAGGCCGCCGGGCAGGAAGATGTAGACCGCGTCGGGCTTGGTGGCGCGCAGCTTGGAGAGCTCGGCGCTGTAGTCCAGCTGGTTCAGCGCGGTGTAGGTCTCGGAGGCCACTTCGCCCTTGTAGAAACGCTTGAAGCCGGTCAGCGCGTCCTTGCCGGCGGGGTAGTTGGGGGCGATCAGCGCCACGCGCTTGAAGCCCTTGTCGGTGACCGTCTTGCCCACGGCCTCGTGCATGTTGTCGTTCTGGTACGAGGCGCTGAAGAAGTAGGGGTTGCACTGCTCGCCGGCGTACTGCGAGGGGCCGGCGTTGGCACTGATGTAGAAGGTTTTGGACTGGAAGGTGGGTGCGCCCACGGCCAGCATCACGTTGGAGAACACCACACCGGTCATGAAGTCCACCTTGTCACGCTTGACCAGGCGGTCGGCGGTCTGGCGGCCCACATCGGGGTTGGCCTGGTCATCGGCCACGATCACTTCGGCGGCGCGGCCACCGAGCTTGCCATCGTTGAGCTTGACCGCAAGCTGGAAGCCATCACGGATATCCACGCCCAGTCCGGCGCCGGGGCCAGACAGGGTGCTCAGCAGGCCCACGCGTACGGGTTCGGTGGACTGGGCCACAGCGGCCACAGAGCAGGCGGCCAGGGCGGCAGCGGCGACAAGACGCAGGGAGGCAAGATGGGCGAGAGACATTGCGAAGCTTCCTTTGTGGATGGGTAAGACCGCAGCATTATCGGCCCATCCGGCTTCGCATCCCCCAATCAGTTCAGCAGGTACGCGTCCGCCTGGGCTTCGAAATCCTCGGCGTCGATGGCCGCGTCAAACGCAGCGCGTGCCGCCTGGGCTTCCTTGGTCAGGGGAATCAGGGGCTTGTCCAGCGGACGCAGCTTGTGGCGGCGCAGGCCACGCAGTTGCTGCGAGCGCTCCATGGTTTGCAGCACCAGCTCGGGCTCCATCATCAGGCTGAAGGGGTTCAGGTTCGCGGCGGTGGTTGTCATCGTGGTTCTCCAGTCAATCCATGCACCGAGGGGATTTCGGCGCTTGGGTTTACTGTAGTCACGCCCCATTGGAACTGGAGTCAGACACGCGCTGTAAAGCGTGTAAGGCTTTTTCCTACAAGAACGGCTTTTTACAGCAGCCGTGCCCGCACGCTCTTGCCCTTGACCTTGCCGGCATTGAGCTTGGCGCAGGCGTCCTTGGCGATGCTGCGTTCCACGCCCACAAAGGTGCAGTACTCGGTGACCGCAATCTTGCCAATCTGCTCGCGCGTGTAGGCCGGGCCGCCGTCGGTGCTGGTCAGCGCGCCCAGCACGTCGCCGGGGCGGATCTTTTCCTTGCGACCACCGGCAATCTGCACGGTCACCATGGGCGGCAGCAGGCGGCCCTGGCCCGTGGGCGTCAACTCGTCGCGCTTGAACCAGACCGAGGGGGCGCTCTGGTACTGCTCAATCTTGCCCACCGATCCCATTTCGTTCATCGAAGCCAGGCTCACGGCCAAGCCGGATTGCCCCGCGCGGCCGGTGCGGCCAATGCGGTGCACATGCACCTCGGCGTCGGGCGTGATGTCCACGTTGATCACCAGGTCCAGTTCCTTCACATCCAGCCCGCGCGAGGCCACATCGGTGGCCACCAGCACCGAGCAGCTGCGGTTGGCAAACTGCGCCAGCACCTGGTCGCGCTCGCGCTGCTCCAGGTCGCCATGCAGGGCCTGCGCCACAAAACCCTGGCCTTGCAGCAGCGTCACCAGTTCGTTGCACTGGGCCTTGGTGTTGCAAAAGGCAATGGTGCTGACGGGGCGAAAGTGGTTGAGCAGCAGGCCCACGGTGTCTAGCCGGTTGCTGCGCTCCACCTCGTAAAAGCGCTGCTCGATGGTGTTTTCGGCCACGGCGGCTTTCACGGTGATCTGCTGCGGCTCGCGCATGAACTGTTTGGCCAGCTTTTCAATGCCCTCGGGGTAAGTGGCCGAGAACAGCAGGGTCTGGCGCTCCTTGGGCGTTTGCTTGACCACGGTGGCAATGTCGTCGAAGAAGCCCATGTCCAGCATCCGGTCAGCTTCGTCCAGCACCAGGGTGTTCAGGTTCTCCAGCGAGAGGTATTCACGTTCCAGCAGGTCCATGATGCGGCCCGGCGTGCCCACCACAATGTGCGCGCCGTTTTCCAGGCTGGCGCGCTGGCCGCGCGTGGCCACGCCACCGCACAGCGTCACCACTTTGATGTTTTCTTCGGCCCGCGCCAGGCGGCGGATTTCCACCGTCACCTGGTCGGCCAGCTCGCGCGTGGGGCACAGCACCATGGCCTGCACGGCAAACCAGCGCGGGTTGAGCTTGGACAGCAGCGCCAGCGCAAACGCAGCGGTTTTGCCGCTGCCGGTCTTGGCCTGGGCAATCAGGTCTTTGCCCGCCAGCGCAACGGGCAGGCTGGCCGCCTGGATGGGCGTCATGGACTCGTAGCCCAGCTGGGTCAGGTTGGCCAGTACGGCGGGCGAGAGGGGGAGAGAGGAGAAAGCAGTCATGCCGCGATTATCGGGCTTGGGGTTTCAGGACGGTTGGCTGGCTGCCCTAAATGCTACTATTTTGATAGCTGTTTGCGCAATATCTACGGGGGCTAGGGGCCTATTTGACTCGTATTTAGGCGGTTTGGCGTGTTTACTGCCGTGGATGCAGTATCAGCTGGTCCTTGTTCATGGTGATGTCAAATTTGGAGAGAAACGACTGGCCCAAGAGTGCATCGTTCTCCTTGCCACCTACCAAGCCCACGCCCACCTTGATGTTTGTCGCAACCACCGGGCCGATAGACACGTTCAGCCCCTCAACCACTCTGCCCGGTTTGTTGCCATTGGCAGTATGAAACATCGTGGGCGTGCCACCCAACACGAAGGCCTTTTGCGCAAATGGCTCGCTGATCGTGACCAGAGATGCCCCGGTGTCCACCATGAACTTGACCGCCACTCCATTGATCGTGCCTGCTGTGTAGAAGTGCCCGTCTTGCGACCTTTGAATCACCAAATCACCGTTGGCATGAACCTTGGCCTGCTTGGGCTTGAGGTAATGCGTCATCAGGCCATACAGCAAGCCCATTACCAAAAACCAAAACACCAGCATGGGGAATAACCCCATTTGCCGCGCAGAGCCTTTGGCTGCTGGCGCGCTTTTGCTACCAAAGTGTTTGCGCGAAAAGGTGGAAAACTTGCCGCGCGTTGCGTTGATCTGTTCCTGCTTGGCTTTTTCGCGCTGAAGGTCGCGATACCAGTCGCGGTCTTGCATGCCCATGGTTATAGCAGCGCCATGAGCTGAAGAATGTCCTGCTGCGTACGGTAGCTGCCAAAGGTTTTGGTGTCTTGCTCACGCACGATGGGGAAGGTGTCCAGCATGTACGTGGCGTCTTTGGCATCCAGACCGTAGAGGTAGAAAAACACGGCATCCAGAGCCGCCAGACGGGCGCGGCGCTCATCCTCGTTCCACACCAGGGGCGGCAGCACTTCGCCGGCGGCATCCACATAGCCCATATCGCGGGCAAAAGGGGCCATGTCGTGCGCTGTGTAGGTCAGGGCCAGCACCTGCGGCAACACAAAGTCCGCCACCGTGGGGTGCGGGTGGTGGCCGTTCATGAGCTTGGCGGCGCGCATGGCCGCCGCAAATTTAGCCGGGAGTTGCTCGTCGAAGCGCGCGGGGGCGATGACCGTTGCTTGCTCCACGATGAACCAATTGAGGTTTTGTCCCTGGACTTTTTGACGCAAGGCAAAGTCAAATGCCATGGAACTCAGGTTGGCCAGCAGCAAAGACGCCCAGCGCGCATAGCCGGCCTCCGCACCGCGCTCGGGCAGCAGCATGGCCATACTGTTACCCACTCCGCAGCGGGGCACCATGGCCGTGATCATGGTGCGCATATTGCTGGGCGCGGTGACAGACTTGTAGGCAATGCACCACTCGCCAGCCCAAGTAGGAGATACGCCATCCGCATTGACCCAATATTGCGGCTCGGGGTAGCGCGTTGCTTTGGCCTTTTCAACTTGCGAGATAGCCTCCTGCTGGGCGGCGCGCTTCAGGTTGGCCTCGTTCACCACCACATCCGCTGCCCGGTGGTCAAACATCTGGACCATCTTGCCTTCGTATAAAGGCACAGCCACCTGGGTGCCGGAGCCGTCGGCTTTCTGCCAGCGGTTCAGCGCAGCCTGCGTCCAGCCTTGTTTTTTGAGCTCGCTGCCTTTCAAAAACAGGTGCGAGTCATTGGTCATGTCAAACATGCGCTGGTATTTGACTGGCCAAACTTTGATATCGGGTTGTTGCCCCAGCGTTTCGCTCACGGCACCATGCTGCACCAGCACCGGGTGCTTGGCGTACAGCTTGAGGGTGATGTCAGCGTCGCGCTGGCTGCGGAAGATGGGTGCTGCACCTGTGTTGGGATTCACGCGCTGAAAGTCTTGCGCACTGAGCGTGAGTACGCGGTCCGGCGCGTCCAGTTCGGCCAAGCTGTGCAGGTAAAACGCGCAACGGCTGGGCAGGGCCTGCGGCGGCTCTGCCGTGGCCATACGCGGGGCCTTGCCAAATACCAGCGCACAGAACTTGAAACGCGAGTCAACGTCGGGGAAAAAGACCTTGCGGTTTTCAAAGTCAAACAGCGCATGCAGCTTGCCAGTGCTGCTGATACTGCGGAAGAACTCCGCAGCCCCTTTGTCTGCCGCAATGCCGCTGGGGGTGATGAGCGCCACCACACCCTGCGGATTGATCAGCGCCTGCGCGCGCTCTACAAACAGGCTGTAGAGGTTGACATCCCCGCCACCGAGCAGCGGGTAGTCGCCACTACCGAGCTTGCCGTTGCCCAGCACGCGGGCATTGGCTTCGGCGCGCTCACTGGTTTGCAGGTAGCTTTGCCACAAGGGGGACTTTTTGGTTTTCAACTCGCCAATCAGGCGCTTGCGGTCGGCCGCGCGTGGCTGGGCGGCAATGTGCATATCGCGTTCGGCAAACCATTCCACCTCTTGCAGCTTGATGCGGTCCCACGGCGGGTTGCCAATCATGGCGTCAAACCCGGGCGCAAGCTTGGTCTTGTCACCACCGCCAAAGACTGTGGGGAAGCTGGTCCACCAATGGAAGAAGGTTTCCTGCGCGGCCAGCTTGCGGGCCTGGGTAATCAGGTCGTTGGCGGCCAGTGTCGCGGCATCGCTGCCGTGGAGTTGGCCAACGCCCAGCACGCTCACCAGGTTGTGGCTGGGGTCCAGCAGGCAGCGCAGGCCGTTGTAAACGGAGTGCAGGCCGGCCGCTATTTCGTTGTCGCGTGTTTGGGCGTCTTTCGGCAACTTGAAGAGTTGCGGTAGTTTGCTGGCCTTGTCCACCGGCCAGCCAGGCACGATCCAGCGCAGGGCGCGCCAGAAGTCCAGCACGGCCAGGATGGGCGCTACTTGGGCGTTGGCTTCGGTGGCCAGTTGCTTGGACAGATGGGCTTCGGCAATGTCTACATCGGTCAGGTCGGCCACCTGGGCGATGTTGCTGGCGGCTTTGGCCAGGCGGTCAAATTCGCTTTGCAGCAGCAAGCCGCCCAGAGCCTGCAGGTTCTTCTGTACCTGTGGCAACTGCTCGCCATGCAGGCTGTCGCCAATCTTGAGGTGGTGGTCCAGAAAGCTCAATGGCGCACCCACGGTAAAGGTGTGCAGCCACAGCGCGGTTTTGGCCAGTTCCACGGCCATGGGGTTTTTGTCCACGCCGAAGATGGTTTTCTTCAAAATCATGCGGCGCACGATATGGCGGTCGTCCAGTTGCGCGTCCGTCACCGCCCAGCCGTGGTCTTTGGCTGCGGTTTTGATGGAACGGCGGATATGGCTGATGCGCACCAGCACCGGGCTCTGCCAGGGGCGGCCGCTTTCCACCAGGTGCGCTGCCCAGGGCTGGGCGTTGACATGCAGTGTGGAGGTGGCCACAGCCTCCAACACGCGGTCCGCCAGGTCGTCCACCAGCGCCACCAGAAAGTGGCCGCTACCCATGGCGGGGTCGCAAATCTTGAGTTCCAGCATCTGGCTGGCCGGGTCTTTGGCGTCCAGCGCGTCCCAGTCGCCGGGGTTGAGTGATGTTTTTTTGGCGAGCTTTTTCAGGTGTGCTTCAAAACCATCCAGCCGCTGCTGTGCCAGTTGGCCGACCGACTCACGCAAGATCAGTCGTACCAGGTCGTCGTGCGTGTAGTAGCTGCCCGACACTTTGCGCGCAAAGCTGGCGGGCTGGGCCACGATGCGGTTGATCTCGGGTTTGTCTTTGTAGTCGTCCTTGGCCTGCACCTCGTGCACCAGGCTGTATTCCAGCAGGCGCTCGTAAATGCCACCGAGGTGGGCCACGGCCAGGTCGCGGTAGTTGATCCAGCCGTGCAGCAGGTCTTCGGTGCGGCGCGAGAGCGCGTCGATGATGGGGGCCATCACCTTGTCTGGGACTTTGGTGCGCTCCAAGATGAGCGAACGACTGCGATCAAACAGGCCACCGTTATAGGCAGGCATACCTACATCGTCATCACCCTTGTCGATCAGGGTAAAAGTGCCCTGAAGGTGCAGCCATATATGCCCAATGGTGCTGGAGAACGTACCCCCGGCGTCCACCTTGTCGCGTACCTCTTCGCGAATTTGGCGCACGCTGTAGGGTTGGTAACGCTTATCGCGCACGGGCAACAGGTTGCGGTCTTCGGCGTAAAACAGAAACAGCAGGCGGTACAGCAGCACCAGCGCGGCTTCGCGCACTTCGTCGAGGTATTCGGGGGTGTACTGCGGGCGGGTCCATTGACCATAGCCAATGGTGTGGGTTTTGGCGTGCAGGTCGCCACGCGCCAGCGCGTCGGCCAGTTGCGGAAAGATGTCGGCAAACACCCGTGCACCCAGGTCTTGCGACACTTTTTCTTCGTACAACCGGGCCTCGTTGAGAGCGTAGGCGTGGAAGGTGCGGTCGGCGTTGTCCCAGCTTTGTGGGAGGAAAGCGCCGCGGTGGAAGAACAGGAAGAACAAGCGCAGTGCGTGGGCTGGCGCAATTTCGTCCAACTCATGCTGGATGCCGCCCACGCCCAGCGCGGCAGCCACGTCTACTTCAAAAAACTCCTCGGAACGTGAGCGGGCGTCTTGCCAGTACAGCCGCCACACATTGCCGTTGGTCAGCATGCCCCATTTGACGGCGCGGTCCGACACAACCTCAGCACGACTGAGGTAGCGCAGCATCTGGCTGGAGGGCGCGTCGGGGTCTGTGGCTTCGCTGCTGTCGCCCCGATCCAGCGGGCGCAGCCAGCGTTTGGCTTCCAGAATGGCCAGACCGTGGCGGTAGCGGCGGTCGTCTTTGGACTCGGCCAGCGCAGCGGCTTTCTTGGCACTGTCTGCAAACAGCAGGCAGTCGGGTACGTCTTCACGGCGTTTGCCGGACAGGTTGACCTGGGGCAAAAAGTCGTCGCCCCAGCCCAGCTCTGCCAGCACTTTGTTGATCACCAGCGCTTCGGTTTGCGCCTCGTTGATGGTGGAGTGCGCATCCAGCCCGGCGTAGATGCCACGCAACGCGGCCTCGAACGCAGCAAACGCTTTGTCGGTCAAGGCCTGGTGGGGCGGGGTTTCCAGAACGCCGCGCGTCAGGAAGTCTTGGCTGAATAGTTGCCCTTGCATGTGCTTTGCTGGTGTTGGGGTCGCGGAGTGTGGTTGAAGTGTAAGCCGATCCCGCTTGGGGCAAGCTGTTCCTAAAATAGGGGGTCGATTTTGGCCACAGCCTGGCTGAGCATGGAGCTATCTATATGCGTTCTCTTCTTGTTTCTTTCGTAGCAGCCACTTTTTTGACCGCCTGCGGCACCACCATGGTCAACCCGGTCACGGGGCAGAGTGAACGCTCCGTGATGGACGAGTCCACCGAGGTGGCCGAAGGTGCCAAGGCGCACCAGAGCGTGCTGGAGGAGTACGGTGCCTATGGCAACAAGGCGGTGCAGACTTATGTGAACGACCTGGGGCAGCGGCTGGCGGCGCAGTCGCACCGAAAGCAGTTGCAGTGGCATTTCACGGTGCTGGACAGCCCGGAGATCAACGCCTTTGCGCTGCCCGGTGGCTATGTGTACGTGACGCGTGGCATCATGGCCTACATGGAGAGCGAGGCCGATCTGGCCGGTGTGATGGGCCATGAGATTGGCCACGTCACCGCGCGCCACGGTGCGCAGCGTGCCACTCGCGAGCAAAACGCCGGGCTGGGTGTGTTTGCGGCCAGTGTGCTGGGTGCGGTGGCAGAGGCCTACGGTGTAGTGGGGGCCGGACAGCTGGCGGGCCAGGTGTCGCAGACGGTGGCGGCTGGTTTTATTGCATCCTATAGCCGCGACCAGGAACTGCAGGCCGATGGGCTGGGGGCCGAGTACCTGTCGCGCACCAGCTATGACCCGCGCAACATGGTAGACGTGATCACCGTGTTGAAGAACCAGGAGCGGTTTGCCGCCGATCTGGCGCAGGCCGAAGGCCGCCCCGCGCCAACGAAGGGGGACTGGCTTGCTTCCCACCCCTCGAACGACCAGCGTCTGCAGACCATCACCCAGCTGGCCGCCCAGTACAAGGGCAACTACAACGACGAGGGGCGTGCGCGCTACCTCAAGGTGATTACAGGCATGGGCTTTGGCGACAGCGCAGAGCAGGGGCTGACACGAGGGCGCAATTTCTACCACGTGCCGCTGGGCCTGGCGTTGACGGCGCCAGTCGGCTGGCAGATCCAGAACGCCACCGACCAGCTGTCTGTGATCAACGCTGCGGGGGATGCCGCGTTGTTTGTGAAAGTGGTGCCACCCAAGGCGGGGACCAACCACGCGGACATCATTCGCAATGTGCTTAAACCCACGCAGGGCCGCACGGAAGTCACCAGCATCAACGGTCTGCAGGCCACGCGGTTCAGCGGCGTGCGCCAGAACGCGCAGGGAAAAACCCAGGCACTGGAAATCACGTTGGTCACCGGGCCGGGTACGAACACCTACCTGCTGCAAAGCAGCGCCAAGGACGCGGCGGCACTGCAGCGCGCGCGCGCGCAGTTGCGTGAGGCCGAGGGCAGTTTCCGGGCACTGACAGAGCAGGACCGTGGTGCCGCGCGCCCCTGGGCGATCCGCACCGTGCCGTACCCCAAGGGCGGCTTTGCCGAGCTGGCCAAGTCGTCCCCCATCGAACGCCCGGAGCAGCAGCTGCGGCTGATCAACGGCTACTACGGCGGGGGTGAGCCCAAGGTGGGGCAGCTGGTCAAGGTCATCGCCAGCGTGGGCGCGCCCTGACCGGCGACGGTTTATGGGTTGGCTGACAGGCGCCGCTGCAGTTCGCGGTATTGGCCCAGCCTGGGGCCGCCAAGTGCAATGGCCTTGTCGATCGCCTGCCGGGCTTCTTCGCGCCGGTTCAGGTCCAGCAGCGACTGGGCCAGGTTGTTCCAGCCGTCTGCAAAATCCGGATGGGCCTGCACCAGCTGCGCATAGGCCTGCTGCGCGGCGCTGAACTGACCCAGCGCATAGGCCGCATTGCCTTGGCCCAACAGTAGCCCTTTGTGCGCTGGCCACTGGCGCAGCGCGGCGGTGTAGGCGGTACGCGCCGCGGCGGGGTTCACCCGCTCCAGCGCGGCAATGGACTGCACCAGCGGGTCGGGTTGTGCGGTGGCGGGCAGATCGCCAGGCTGCAGGGCCACCATGGCCCAGAACTCGCCACGCGCCCAGGTGCGCTCAAAGGTGCTGAAAGTGATCTCGGTGTTTTCGGATTTTCCGGAGTGCAGCCGCAGGGTGCTGCTGTCGCGGTCAAAACCAGTCACCACAGCGTAGTGCCACACCGGATAGACCGGCAGCGAGAGGTTCTGGAACACGATGACCGGGTGCCCGGCGGCAACCTCCCGCAGCACTGCGGACAGGTTTTGGGACAGCACATAGGGCAGCAGACCGTGGCGCCGGGTAGTGGCCAGCATTTCCACCTGCAGCGCGCCCTTGCGCCCGGGCAGGTACACCTGTTCCACCAGGGTTTGCAACGGCACCTGCACGCCCGCTGCTCCGAACGCCATGGCCAGCGATGCCGGGCCACACTCAAAATCGTCCTGCGCCACAAACGGCACCTTGGCAATCTGGTGCTGCGTAGGCACGTCCTGCGGCCACTGGCCTTGCAGTGACGTGACCTGGGGCGTGGCGCAGCCTGTGAGCCAGAGCACGGCACAAATAAAAACCCCCGCCAGTGCGGGGGAGGTAATGCAGCGTTGCCGCAGGTTCATCGCATGGAGCGGGTGAACGGGAACACTTTGGTCAGCCCGAGGATGTCGGTAATCAGCAGGATGATGAACACGGTGAACAGGATGCCCAAAATGTCGCCGCCAGCGGGTGCCTGGTCGATGCGGCCGGCCAGCTGGGCCACTTCGTCATCGGACATGGCTTTGACGCGCTCCACTGCGGACTCAGACGTCACGCCATGGCTTTGCAGGGCGCTTTGCACGTCCGTGCGCATCAGGAACGTGCTCACGCGTTCGCGCTGGGCCGCGCTGTCGGTGGACTGCAGGGCGGTCTCGGTGGAGACGATCGAGGCTTGTGCGGTCATGGGCAGGCCCATCAGCGTGGTGGCAACGATCAGGGTGGAAGCGATAAAGCGTTTGAATGCGGTCATGGGTTCTCTCGGGAAACTGGGAATGGGCGAAGTGTAGAAGAGGATTGCGCTCATCCCGAAGTTTGGTTACAACTTGTGACATAAACCCGGCTGAGCCGAAGCAAGGGTATTACAAAAGGGATTCGCGTGCCACCACTTCATATTTCCAGCCAGTTTGATTCGGGTGCCATCGAGGTTGTCAGCCTGGACGACCCCCGCAATATCGAACTGCGTATCCGCAGGGACACCGCCGCCGAGTTTGCGCAGTGGTTCCACTTCTGCCTGCATGGTGCCAACGGCCGCAATGTGGTGCTCAAGTTCCTCAATGCCGGGGAGTGCGCCTACCCGAAGGGGTGGGAGGGCTACCGCGTGGTGGCCAGCCATGACCGGCAGAACTGGTTCCGCATTGATACCGAATACGACGGCCACGTCATGACGGCGCAGACCGTGCCGCAGGCGCAGAGCATCTACTTCGCCTATTTCGAGCCGTATTCGCATGAGCAGCACCTGGACCTGCTGGCTTTGGCGGGCGCCTCACCGCTGGTGGAGACTCAATACCTGGGCGCCACGGTCCAAGGGCGTGACATGACCGTGTTGCGCATGACCTCTGCACAAGCGCAGCCGCAGGACACCAGCAAAAAACGGATCTGGATCATCGCGCGCCAGCACCCCGGAGAAACCATGGCGGAGTGGTTTGTGGAAGGGTGCCTGGAGCGGCTGCTGGATGTGGACGACGCGGTCAGCCGCCTCCTGCTGGAACGCTGCGAGTTGTATGTGGTGCCCAACATGAACCCGGATGGTTCGGTGCTCGGCAATCTGCGCACCAATGCGGCTGGCGCCAACCTCAACCGTGAGTGGCAGGAGCCCAGCATGGACCGGTCGCCCGAGGTGTTTCTGGTGCGCCAGAAGATGCTGGAAACCGGCGTGGACCTGTGTCTGGATGTGCACGGAGATGAAGGCCTGCCACACAACTTTGTGGTGGGGTCGGAAGGCGTGCCGGCCTACACGCCGCGCATTGCCGAGCTGGAGGATGCTTTCAAGACCGCGTGGCAGGCGGTCTGCCCGGATTTTCAGGACGCGGTGAACTACGGCCGCAGTGAACCTGGCAAGGCCAACATGGCGCTGGCGACCAACTGGGTGGCGCAGCAGTTTGGCTGCCTGGCATTGACGGTGGAAATGCCTTTCAAGGACAACGCCAACCTGCCCGACCCTGTCACCGGCTGGAGCGCGGCGCGGTCCCGGAAACTGGGCGCCAGCGTGTTGACGCCCATTCTGTCTGTGATGGCGCCCTAGTACGCAAAAGCCCCGCCAGTTGTGAGACTGGCGGGGCTTTAGGTTTCGACAAGATGCTATAACTTCAGTAGCTGCTTGCGCATATTGGACGGGGGCTAGAGGTCGATTCGACCACTAATCCCCCTTGTCATCACACCAGCAGGGCGTTCACGCGCTTGACGTACGCCGCCGGGTCCGTAGGCATGCCGCCTCCGGCACTCCCGCACCTGCAAGCCATCAAATCGGAAAATTCTTCACAGCTGAAATCAATGCTTCGTGAAATGCACGGAAGCTGGGCATGGAGTCGATGCGATCTACTGCCACAGGGTGCTGAATGAGCCACTCACACAATTCGTCAGCGGAGTGATGGCGCCCCAGTGTTGCATCCAAGCGAGATTTGACCGAATTGGGTGAGTGATCGTTGCCTGAAAGTTCTTCCAACGCCTCGCAGGTGCCGCCAGGGTTGAATCCTGCAAGGCATAAAAGCCAAGCTTCGGACTTGGGTTTGGGCAACATGGGGACCCCTCGCGTGAAATCAGAATGCTTGAATCCGTCGCAGACCGATTGCCACTTGTCTTGCCAGAGACCTGTATGGCTACTATGCGTGCCATCGGTGTCACGGAAGAAGATCGCTACGACAGAGTCGCCCACCTCCGCCGCAAGATCGAAGGCCATGCGCCCCAGCGTCATGGCATTGCCATAAAAATAGCTGGTTTCTACGCCCTTCTTTTTTCCTCGGGTTGGCTGCAGGCGTGCGGGTGTCGCCTTGGTTTGCGCGCACAAAGCGGTTTCACTGACGTATGCAAAGCTCTCTGGGAAATCGGCAAGGGAATATCCAAGCAAGGGCTCCAAAAGCTGGATCAGCAACTGGGTCATAGGGCCCTTTTTGAAGTCCGCTCCATCGCAGCGGCCCTGCGCGTTGTTGCACACGCCCAAGTCAGTTGGCCCCTCGCCGCTGAGCAGTATCTTCATAGGTCCTCAATGGTGAAGCTGCCCGCGTGGCGATCAAGTTCCAGGCATTCTTCGGTGAGTTGTCTCAGGTCGGTGTCCACAAAGGCGTCGCCAGGCCCCATGGTGCGCAATTTGTCATTGATGCGAGGAATATCGAAGAACGGGCGAATGCGCGTTTCACCCAACGGCGCTTTGTAGATGAATTGAACGGCCTTGCGGGCCACATCATCATCCAGAAAATTCAGGATTAACGGACTGTGCGTGGTCACCAGTAGTTGATGTGGTGACTTCACCAAGGTGTCCACCAAGGTCTCAATGATTTCCTGGTTGATGCCGTTTTCAATTTCGTCCAGCAATATCAAAGAACGCTCCGACGCGGCTTGGGTCAAAACGGCCAATATGCGCAACAAGCCGTCGTTTAGATGTGCGGCATCTGTTTCCAGCTTCTGCTGTGAGAACTGCTCCACCACCGAAAGCTGCTTCCAACCCGAGCGCAAGGACGACACCTTGAAATCGACCAGACCGGGGTAAAAGCGACGAAGCTGTTCGACCAAGGCGGTGTGTGTTGAGTCCGTCAAGGTGTCTAAGTAAGCGGATAGCTTTTCGCCACCCGCGCCAATGCCTTTTTCTGTGGATCGTGCACGCTTGCGTAGCAGCTGGGGTGACAGTAGTTCCAAGGATTTTATTTGTTGGATTGCATTGCGGAATTCCAACAACTCATCTGTTAGCTCGGATTCCTTCAGTGCTGACAGGAGCGAACCCTGGTAGGTGAAAGCAATATTCTGATCAGCCCTGTCGGCAATGTTGTACTTCTGGTTGGCAACCTGGAAGATCCTTTCACTATCAAGCTGAATGATCTCTCCCGTGCAGCGCAACTGACTCCGGTTGAAGGACCCATCCCAGGCGAGTGTTTTTCCCGTTGAAGTCTTGAACTGCACACCGACATTGACGTTGCTTTGTTTGCGCAGCTTGCAATTCAAATCAGCCACGCTCCAACCACGCGCATCCAACCACTCGTCTACCCGACCGACCATTAACTGCGAAATGAAATCGATCGCCTGAAGCACGGTGCTTTTGCCGGAGCCGTTCATCCCGATCAGACAGGTGAACTTGCCCAGTTTCAGCTCAACGTTCCCCAGTGACTTGAAATTGGTTACGTAGATTGATTCGATCATTGTTTTCTCCAGCATTGAGCTGAGGTTTGATTATCGCGAGCTGACAACCTTATCGAGAAAGGCAGTCTATACAAACATTAGTTCATGCAACGCTTCCGTTGGTCACTGAATCTGTCAGCAGTAGGGCACTGCGCCGCGATGCATTTGCAAAATGTACTGTACAGAGAGTAAATAGTGTTCCGAAACCTCAATCAAAAGCCCCGCCAGTTGTGAGACTGGCGGGGCTTTGGGTTTCGATTGTTTGCTACAAATTCAGTAGCTGCTTGCGCATATTGGACGGGGGCTAGAGGTCGATTCGACCACTAATCCCCCTTGTCATCACACCAGCAGGGCGTTCACCCGCTTCACATACGCCGCCGGGTCCGCAGGCATGCCACCTTCGGCCAGCAGCGCCTGGTCAAACAGGATTTGGGCCAGGTCGTTGAAGTGCACGCTGCCGTCGAGCTTTTTCACCAGCGCGTGCTCGGCGTTGACTTCCAGCACGGGTTTGACTTCGGGTGCTTGTTGACCGGCCTGTTTGAGCATGCGGGCCAACTGGGTGCTCATGCCGTCGTCCTGTACCACCAGGCAGGCGGGGCTGTCCACCAGGCGGGTGGTCACGCGCACGTCTTCGGCCTTGTCTTTCAGCGCTTCTTTCAGCTTGGCCAGCAACGGCTTGAAGGCTTCGGCAGCCTCTTCGGCGGCTTTCTTCTCGGCCTCGTCCTGCAGCTTGCCCAGATCGACCGCGCCTTTGGCTACGGATTGCAGCGGGGTGCCGTCGAAGTCGTGCAGGTAGTTCAGCGCCCACTCGTCCACGCGGTCGGTCATCAGGAGCACTTCAATGCCCTTTTTCTTGAACACTTCCAGCTGCGGGCTGTTCTTGGCGGCGGCCGCGTTGTCGGCGGTGATGTAGTAGATGGCCTCCTGGCCTTCTTTCATGCGCGCCTTGTAGTCGGCCAGGGACACGCTCACGGTGTCGGTGGTGCTGGAGGCAAAACGCAGCAGCCTGGACAGGCGTTCCTTGTTGGCAAAGTCTTCGCCCAGGCCCTCCTTGAGCACGGCGCCGAATTCTGCGTAGAACTTGCTGTATTTGCCTGCGGCAGCCTCGGCTTCGGCCTTTTCCTCAGCGCTAAGAACGTCAGAAACCCCTTCGGTAGTCGCATCGGACGTGGGCAGCTTGTCATGCTTGGCCAGGTCTTCCAGCATGCCCAGCACGCGCTTGGTGCAGCCTTCGCGGATGGCCTTGACGTCGCGGCTTTCCTGCAGCAGTTCGCGGCTCACGTTGAGTGGCAGGTCGGCAGAGTCCACCACGCCCTTCACAAAGCGCAGGTAGGTGGGTAGCAGGGCCTCGGCGTCGTCCATGATGAACACGCGCTTGACGTAGAGCTTGACGCCGGCGGACTTTTCGCGGTTGTACAGGTCCATCGGCGCCTTGCCGGGGATGTACAGCAGCTGGGTGTATTCGGTGCTGCCTTCGACGCGGTTGTGCGTGTGGGCCAGCGGCGCCTCAAAGTCGTGGCTGATCTGCTTGTAGAAGTCGTCGTACTGTTCCTGGGTGATGTCTTTCTTGGCGCGCGCCCAGATGGCGTTGGCCTTGTTCACCGTCTCCCACTCGCCGGTCTTGACCATGCCGCCGGGTTGGCGGCCGCCTTTTTCGTCGCTCGGGTTGATCAGCTCGCCGTCTTTCCACTCTTCCTTTTCCATCTGGATGGGCAGGCTGATGTGGTCGGAGTATTTGTTGATGATGCCCTTGACCTTCCAGGCCTGGGCGTAGTCCAGTGCGTCTTCGCGCAGGTGCAGGATCACGCTGGTGCCGCGTTCGGCGCGGGTGATGGTTTCGACCTCGAAGTCGCCGGAGCCACCGCTGACCCAGCGCACGCCTTCGGTCTCCTGCATGCCGGCACGGCGCGATTCCACGGTAATCTTGTCGGCCACGATGAAGCCAGAGTAAAAACCCACGCCGAACTGGCCGATGAGCTGGGAGTCAGCCTTCTGGTCGCCGGACAGCTTGCTCACAAAGTCCTTGGTGCCGCTCTTGGCGATGGTGCCCAGGTGGTCGATGGCTTCCTGCGCGCTCATGCCGATGCCGTTGTCGGTAATGGTGAGCGTTTTGGCGTCCTTGTCAAAGGTGACCTTGACCTTGAGTTCTGCGTCGTTTTCGTACAGGCCGCTGTCGTTGATGGCCTCAAAACGCAGTTTGTCGCAGGCATCCGACGCGTTGGAGATCAGTTCGCGCAGGAAAATTTCCTTGTTGGAATACAGCGAGTGGGTGACCAGGTGCAACAGCTGGGCCACTTCGGCCTGGAAAGAAAGGGTTTGCTTGCTCATAAGGTAACAATGGTTCTCGTCAACTGGGAGGGAATGGCTGCGCGACGTTTTGGTGCGTCGCGCAGGCAACCCTCAATTATGGGCGAGGGGGGTGGGTTTCAAGGGCGAATACCTTCCCCAGAGCGATCTAAGTTGGCTTTCCGCTTGCAGAACAGGCCAGAATTAGGTACCTTTGGGGGTAAGGAAGATCCATGGCAAAGAAATCAGAAACACCAAAATCGCCGACGCCTGCGGCTGCTGGCCGGGTGCCGGACTACCTGCTGGACCCCGTTCCCGTGCCGGACGTCGTGGAGAGTGATTCGGACACTGCCTGGGGCCTGTGGCAGGACTCGGTCCAGTCTCTGGACGTGGCTGACACCCGCGCACCGGGGGACTCGGTCTTTGACCGCACCATTCCCAGCGACCTCACACCCACGCTGCCGGTCAAGCGCAAACCCTGAGCCACTCCACCAGTTTCTGTGACACCTTCGGGCTGCTCAGCAGTTCCATGTGGTTGAGCCGGTACATCACGCATTGCGACGATTTGGCAAAGACCAGTGTGCGCTTGGGATCGTCGTGTTTGCCCAGTGCGCTGTCCAGCGGAACCAGCCCATCGCCGATCAGTCGCTCCGCCAGTGCACTGCGTTCGCCCGCCACGGTGGCGGCGACGGTGAAACAGGCAATGCCTTCGGGTAGCGGCAGCGGCTTGCGGCTATCGGGCTTGCGCCGGAAGCGGTCATGGCCCTGCCAGTCGGCGTCCACCATGTGGCCGTAACGCAGGTCGGTGATACCGGCGCTGCGCAGCTTGCCCAGGCGGGATAGCGGTTTGGTGAACGGAGTGCTGCCCAGCACCGTGTCCACCCAGTTGCCCGCCCGCTCCAGCGGAGCTCCGTGGTGGGGCGTTCCCAAAAAGACGATGCTCTTCAGCAGGGACAGCCAGCGGGGTGCGGGTGCCTGGCTGGCGCTGTGCACCGCGCTGCGCGTGATCAGCCCGCCCATGCTGTGCGCCACGACAGTAATCTCTTGCAGCGGGACCGGCCAGTGCGCCACCATCTGCTCCAGCTGTTGTGCCAGCAGGTGCCCGTTCTCCGAGGTGTGCAGGCCGGTGTTGTAGCGCACGTACACCGGGGTGTAGCCCAGGGCTGCCAGTGTGGCGCCGTGGTCGACCGGGGTGCCGTCGTCAGCCTGGCTGTGCCATTGCAGGTCGTTCATGCACAGGCCGTGGATCAGCAGCGCCACCTTGTTGGTTGCGCCCGGCAGTTGCGGCGCGCTGCCCCACAGCAGGGCACGGCCCTGGTAACGCAGGGTCATGGGCGTGGCCAGCGGGTTGTAGCTCTCGGCCAGCCGGTCGCCCATCACGCCATTGAGGGCGGCCAGCACGGCTTCGCGCTGCGGTGTTTCGGGCGGGGCATCCATGACGGTGGCCAGCAAAGGCTCCAGCTTGGTCAGGCCCGCTTGCAGCCCTTTGCCCACCAGTTCGGTGACGCCGTGGACCGTGCGGTAGACAAAGCCGGTAACGCCGCCGGTTTTCTCTGGCGCGCTGCCGGAAACCCCCATGCTGCTCCAGACCGACTGGTGCACGCCTTCTGCGATGCGGGTTACGCCCCGCGTGGCCTGGGTGGCCAGCTGGGCTACGCCGCGCAGGTCGCTGGGCCGTAAATGTTGCAATGCCTTCAGGGGGCTGGGTGGTTTCTTGGGCATGCCGATCCTTCGGTTGTCTAGAACTTTTCGTGGGGCTGCAGGTAGCGCCACTGGCCTACGGGCAGGTTGCCCAGCATGACCCGGCCCACGCGCACCCGTTTGAGGCCCACCACCTTCAGGCCGACCAGTTCACACATGCGGCGAATCTGGCGCTTCTTGCCTTCGGTCAGCACAAAGCGCAACTGCTCGGGGTTTTGCCACTCCACTTTGGCGGGCTTGAGGGGCTGGTCGTCCAGGCGCAGGCCGTGGCGCAGCAGTTGCAGCTTGTCCGCAGGAAACACGCTTTGCACATCACTGGTGATCGGGTCGTCATCGTCCAGGCGGATGAGCTGTTGCGGCTTGCTGCGCCCGGGCAATCCTGGGTACGTGGCGGCGGCGGAGTTGGCGGCGCCGGGGTTGGCCACACCGGTGTAGGCCACGCGCACCAGGTATTCTTTTTCCACACAAGAGTCCTCGCCAATCAGCTGGCGTGCTACGCGGCCGTCCTGCGTCAGCACCAGCAGGCCAGTGGAGTCAATGTCCAGCCGGCCAGCGGGCACCAGGCTCTTGAGCTGGCTGCCGTGGAAGAAAAAGCGGGCGTTGTCTTCGGCCCAGCGGTTTTGCGGCTGGATCAGCTTGATGGCGGGCTCGTGGCCATCTTCGGCCTGGCCGCTCACAATGCCCAGCGGCTTGTTCAGCAGGATGGTGACCTGGTTGGCCTGCTGGCCTTTGGCGGCCTTGTCGATTTCGATGCGCGCATCGGGCGCCACCTGCAGACCCATCTCGGCCACCTGGCCGTTCACCTTGACCCAGCCCTTGGCAATCCAGTCGTCCGCCTCGCGGCGCGAGGCCATGCCGAGCTCGGCCATGCGCTTGTTCAGGCGCACGGTGCCGTTGGCACCCTGGGCGGCGGTATTGGCTTGTCCTGTGGGAATGGCCCGGTTACCTGGTGCCCTGGCGGCGGGCGGCGGCGCACGGCGCACACCCGTCGGTGCACTCTCCTTGCTTGGGGGTGGTGCGCGGCGCAGGGTGAGGGGTGGTTTGGGTTCGGTCATGCGCTATTGTTTTTGTAGCTAATTGCGCATATTTTACGGGGGCTGAGGGCAGATTTAAAGCAATTTCTCAGCCCCGGGCGGCGCATCAGGGCGGTAGCGTGTGGTGGACGAGGTTTGCCATGGCCCTGGCCGCCTCACCCGGACACTGCTGCAGCCCGCGCACCGTGCCGATGCGGTCCTGCATATCCTCGTCCTGGCTGGCCTTGAGCTTTCCCTCCAGCCGGTCGATGGGTATCTCGATGCCGACGATGGCGCGCAGCATCGCGTCGATGTAATCTGCAGGTGCATCGGCCACGCGCCACGGTGTGGGTTGCATTGCTTCGTGCACGCGGGTGAGCCGGTTGAGCATGTCGAGCAGCCAGTCGCGATCCTCCACCGCGCGCGCAACGCCATGGGCGTGGGCCACCATGTAGTTCCAGGTGGGTACGACCTTGCCATGTTCTGCCTTGCCGGGGTACCAGCCGGGTGTGATGTAGGACTGTGGCCCCTGGAAAAGGACCACCGATGGGGTGGCCGTGTGCAATGCACGCCAGACCGGGTTGGCGCGCGCGACATGGCCGATCAGGGTGCCAGCAGGTCCCTGGTTGCGGTCCAGAAGAAACGGCACATGGTTGGCAACCAGGCCGTCCTGGCCTGCGCAGACCCATGCCCCCAGCGGGTACGCGTCCATCAGCGAAAACATGGCCTCGCGGTCATCGAGTTGGTGGTGCTTTGTGACGTACATGGCTGTCCTTTACATGCCGTTGAGTGCATGGCGCACCAGCAGACCTGCCAGCACCCACATGGTCAGTGCAATCAGCCCGTCCAGCACCTGCCATGCCCGTGGGCGGGCAAACCAGGGCGCCAGCCAGCGTGCGCCAAACCCGAGCAGCCCGAACCACAGCAGGCTGGCCGTGCTGGCGCCCACCACAAACCAGCCCCGCAAGGGCGCTGGCTGCTGGGCTCCGATGCTGCCCACCAGCAACACCGTGTCCAGGTAGACGTGGGGGTTGAGCAACGTAAAGGCCGCTGCCTGCGCCACCGCGGCGGCGCGGCTCAGGCCCGCGCCACTGTCGGCGGCCTGCAACCGGTGCGCCTGCCGGGCGCGCTGCAGGGCTGCAAACCCGTAGTACGCCAGAAAGGCGGCGCCCGCCAGTGCCAGTGCGCGAGCCAGATCGGGGCGCTCGCCCAGGGCCTGCGCCATGCCCATGACACCGGCCGCGATCAACACCGCGTCGGCCAGCGCACAGAACAGGACCACGCTGCCCACGTGCTCGCGGCGCAGGCCCTGCCGCAGCACAAAGGCGTTTTGCGCGCCAATGGCCACGATGAGGCCGAAGCTCAACGCCAGGCCCTGCACGACGACAGGAAAAATCAGGGAAACGGTGGTGGACAAGGTTTGCATGGGCAGAGCTTGCCCTTTCATAAGAATAAAGACAAACTACCTTTTCTAAATACAAATTAGAAAAACTTACTTTATGTTGGACTATGCATCCCTTTCTGCGCTGGCCGTCGTCGTTCGCGAAGGAAGCTTTGAGCGCGCGGCGCGCGCGCTCCATGTCACGCCGTCGGCCATTTCACAGCGTATCCGGCTGCTGGAGGAGCGGGTGGGTTGTGCGCTGGTCGTGCGCGGACAGCCCTGCCATGCCACCGACATGGGCCGACGCCTTTGCCAGCATGTGGACCGCGTGCATTTGCTGGAGCAGGAACTCAAAGATGCGCTGCCAGCGCTCGCGCCGGACGGCCCGGTCCGGGTGCGCCTGCCCATTGCGGTCAATGCCGACAGTCTGGCCACCTGGTTCTCACCGGCGGTCGCCGCATTTGCCGCCGACGCGCCTGTCTTGATGGACGTGACCGTGGACGACCAGGACCACACGTCGGAATGGTTGCGCAGTGGCGCGGTGCTGGCCGCCGTGACCGGCAACGCACGCCCTGCCACGGGCTGCAACAGCAAACCCCTGGGGGCCATGCGCTACCTGGCGGCGGCCAGTCCGGCTTTTGTGGCGCGCTATTTCAGCGACGGTGTGGGCGCGGGCAGTCTGGCACGTGCCCCCAGTCTGGTGTTCAACACCAAGGACGAACTGCAGACGCGCTGGGCGCATCGCCTGTGCCACCGGCATGTGGAGCTGCCACGCCACACACTGCCCTCCTCGCAGGCATTTGTGACAGCCGCATTGGCCGGCATGGGCTGGGGGCTGCACCCGCAGGCGCTGATTGCCGCCCACCTGGAAGAGGGTTCCCTCGTGACGCTGTTGCCGGACGCTCCGCTGGACGTGCCTTTGTACTGGCAGCAGGCGCGGGCGGCTTCGGCCCTGCTCGACGGGCTCAATCGCCAGATTCTGTCGGCTGCGCAGGCTGCACTGATACAGGCCTGAGGCGCAGGGCGGCGTGGCACTCAGCTCCGCGGCTGTCCCCCGCCCTTCGGGCTCCTCCTTTATGCCGCTGCGCTAAGCGCCACGCCGTCCCGTGTATTCGACGCCAGTTTCATCGCTGAAAGTTATACGTGCAATTTGCTATCAAAACAATAGCTGTTTGCGCAATGCTGACGGGGGCTAAGCCCCATTTCCTCTTGAAAACATCTGGGTGCGCAGGGCTTGCAGGTCCAATACCCGCAACCCGCCGTATTCCACCTGGATCACGTTCTGTACCGACAGCGTGGTCAGTGCCTCGTTGACCCGCTGGCGCGACAGCCCTACCAGGTAGGCCAGCTCCTGCTGGGTGATGCGCAGCACCTCGCCCACGCCGGGGTAGAGCACCGGGTTGAACAGCGTGGCCAGGCTGCGGGCCACGCGGATGTCGGGGTTGGTCATGCGGTCGATTTCGCGCGCGGCGATGAACTGCCCCAGGCGCTCGTTGAGCTGGTTCATGATGAAGCGGTTGAAGGCGATGGAGTGGTCCAGCAGCCAGTGGAAGGTGTCCACATGCAGGCCGGCCACCATACTTTTGCGCAGCGCCTGGATGTTGTAGCGGTACACCTCGCGTTTGAGGGCCGTGCCTTCGCCAAACCAGCCACCGGGCGGAACGCCGGTGAAGGTCATGGTTTGCCCCTGGGCGTTGTCCGAGCTCATCTTGAGCAGGCCGTCCACCACGCCAAACCAGTAGGTGACGGGCCGACCCATGCGGCAAACAAAGTCGCCCGGCGCGGCCTGGGCAATCTTCAAATCCTCTTCGGCGCGTTTGCGTTCATCGGGCGCGAGCAAGGGGAACCAGGGGATGGCTTCCAGCTCGGCCTCGGTCAGGGGGCGGCGGCGCTGGTGTAGCGGGTTTTCACGTGCCATGAGGGGTATGCGCTCCGGGTTTGTAAGTCTGGATTCAGTGAAGGGAAAACACCTAGGAAGAATTGCCTTGATTGTCGTCCAAACGACAGCTTGACGTCAAACCATCGTCCCATAATCGGCCCACATTACAGCCCGTGTTCCGTTCTGCGGAGTGCGGTGAGGTAACCGGTTTCAGCGACAAGAGACATGCAAAGAGGCATCCGAATGCAAACGACTTTTCCGCAACTACTACTGCAGCACGCCAGCAGTCGCCCCACGGCTGCGGCCATGCGCGAGAAGGAATACGGGATCTGGCAATCACTGACCTGGGCCGATCTGGCCACCATGGTCGAGCACCTGGCCGCAGGCCTGCACCAGGCCGGTCTGCGCCGCGGTGAGCATATGGTGGTGGTGGGCGCCAACCGCCCCCGGCTGTATGCCACCATGCTGGCGGTGCAGTCGCTGGGCGCGATTCCGATTCCGTTGTACCAGGACGCTGTGGCGGCCGAGTGCGTGTTCCCCATCAACAATGCGGAAGTGCGTTTCGCCTTTGCCGAAGACCAGGAGCAGGTCGACAAGTTGCTGGAGATTCGCGAAAGCTGCCCGCAGCTGCAGCACGTCTTTTTCGATGACCCGCGTGGTCTGCGCAATTACGACGAGCCTGGACTGGCTGCCATGGATGAGTTGCAGGCTGCCGGCAAGGCCTTCGCAGCCATCCACACCGACTTCTTCAAGGAAGAAGTGGCGCGGATTGTGCCGACGGATGTGGCGGCCATGTTTTTCACGTCCGGCACCACGGGCAACCCCAAGGGTGTGGTGCATACGCACGATTCGTTGTTGAACCGTGCGCGCGCCGGTGCGGACTTTGACAAGCTCACCAGCAGCGAAGAGGTGCTGGCCTACCTGCCGCCGGCCTGGATTGGCCAGAATATCTTCAGCTATGCACAGTGGTTGTCGTGCGGCTACGTGGTGAACTGCCCTGAGAGCAGCGCCACGGCCACCATCGACCTGAAGGAAATTGGCCCGACCTATTACTTTGCACCGCCCCGGGTATTTGAAGGCCTGCTCACCAGCGTGATGATTCGCATGGAAGATGCGGGCACGCTCAAGCGCGGCATGTTCCATTTCTTCATGGCTGTGGCCAAGCGCTGCGGCCCCGCGCTCATGGATGGCAAGGAAGTGTCTTTCACCGACCGTCTGCTGTATGCGCTGGGCAACCTCATGGTGTACGGCCCGCTGCGCAACAACCTGGGCATGAGTCGGGTGCGTGTGGCCTATACCGCCGGCGAGGCCATTGGCCCGGACCTGTTTACCTTCTACCGCTCCATTGGTGTCAACATCAAGCAGTTGTACGGCTCGACCGAGACCGCCGTGTTCGTGTGCCTGCAGCCGGACAACGAAGCCCGTGCCGACACGGTGGGCGTGCCCTGCGAGGGTGTGGAAATCAAGGTGGCCGACAACGGCGAAATTCTGGTCAAGTCGCCCGGCCTGCTCAAGGAGTACTACAAGAACCCGGCGGCCACGGCTGAAGTGCTGACGGCCGAAGGCTGGTACCACACCAGCGACGCCGGCTTTATCGACGCGCATGGTCACCTCAAGATCATCGACCGCGTGAAAGACGTGGGTCGTATCAAGGGCGGTGCCAACGACGGCGCCATGTTTGCGCCCAAGTATGTGGAGAACAAGCTCAAGTTCTTCCAGCACATCAAGGAAGTGGTGGCTTACGGTGACGGACGCGACCGCGTGTGCGTGATGATCAATATCGACTTTGACGCCGTGGGCAACTGGGCCGAGCGTCGCAACCTGCCGTATGCCGGATACACCGATCTGGCACAAAAAACACAGGTCTACCAGCTCATCAAGGAGTGCGTGGAAAAGGTCAACGCCGATCTGGCCGAAGACACGCTGCTGGCAGGCAGCCAGGTCAGCCGATTCCTGGTATTGCACAAGGAGCTGGACGCCGACGATGGCGAGCTCACCCGGACCAACAAGGTGCGCCGTGGCTTCATCGCCGAAAAGTACCAGCCGCTGGTGGATGCCTTGTACAGCGACTTGACAAGCCAGTACATCGAAACCGTTGTCAAGTTCGAGGACGGCCGCACCGGCAAGGTCAGCGCCACCCTGCGTATCGACGACGCCAAGACATTCGCGCCCGCCAAGGCCGCAGCCTGAGAGACGCACGCACCATGAGCAAGAAAAAAATTGGCGACGTCATCCTGGACGTCAAGAACATTTCCCTGGGTTTTGGCGGCGTCAAGGCGCTGACCGATATCTCCTTCAACGTCAAAGAGCACGAGATTCGGGCCATCATTGGCCCCAATGGTGCCGGCAAGAGCTCCATGCTCAACTGCATCAATGGCGTCTACACACCGCAGCAGGGTTCCATCACCTTCCGGGGGCAGGAGTTCAAGCACATGGACAGTCACCAGGTGGCCACCATGGGCATTGGCCGCACCTTCCAGAACCTGGCGCTGTTCAAGGGTATGAGCGTGCTGGACAACATCATGTCCGGCCGCAACCTCAAGATCAAGAGCAATATCCTGATGCAGGCCCTGCGCATCGGCCCGGCCGAGCGTGAGGAAATCATGCACCGCGAAGCGGTGGAGCGCATCATCGACTTTCTGGAAATCCAGGCCTACCGCAAAACGCCTGTGGGGCAGTTGCCCTACGGCCTGCAAAAGCGTGTGGACCTGGGTCGCGCACTGGCCATGGAGCCGCAGGTGCTGCTGCTCGACGAGCCCATGGCCGGTATGAATGTGGAAGAAAAGCAGGACATGTGCCGCTTTGTACTCGACGTGAATGACGAGTTCGGAACCACCGTGGTGCTGATCGAGCACGACATGGGGGTGGTGATGGATATCTCCGACCGCGTGGTGGTGCTGGACTACGGCAAGAAGATTGGCGATGGCACCCCCGACGAAGTGCGCAACAACGAAGACGTGATCAGTGCCTACCTCGGCACGAGCCACTAAGGAAACACGACATGGCATTCTTTCTGGAAACACTCTTGGGCGGCCTGATGGCCGGCATGCTGTATTCGCTGGTGGCACTGGGCTTTGTGCTGATTTTCAAGGCCTCTGGCGTGTTCAACTTTGCGCAGGGCGCGATGGTGCTGTTTGCCGCGCTGGCAATGGCCCGTTTTGCCGAATGGGTTCCGTTGTACCTGGGCATTGAAGATCCGATCATTGGCAACGTGCTGGCGTTCATTGGTGCGGGCGGCGTGATGTTCTGCGTGGCCTGGGTGATCGAACGCCTGGTGTTGCGCCACCTGGTCAACCAGGAAGGCACGACCCTGCTGATGGCGACGCTGGGCATCACCTATTTCATGGAAGGCCTGGGCCAGACCATCTTCGGCAGCAGCATCTACAAGATCGACATCGGCATGCCCAAAGACCCGGTGATGATTCTGGAGAGCACGTTTGAAGGCGGCATCATGATCAACAAGGAAGACTTCTACGCCGCCATCATTGCGGCAGCGCTGGTGGCCTTGCTGAGCGTGTTTTTCCAGAAAACAGCCACGGGTCGTGCCCTTCGCGCGGTGGCCGATGACCACCAGGCCGCACAAAGTATCGGTATTCCGCTCAACCGCATCTGGGTCATCGTGTGGTGCGTGGCCGGTGTCGTGGCACTGGTGGCCGGGATGATCTGGGGCAGCAAGCTGGGAGTGCAGTTTTCGCTGACCACCGTGGCTTTGCGTGCGCTGCCAGTGGTGATTCTGGGCGGTTTGACGTCGGTGCCTGGCGCCATTGTGGGCGGCCTGATCATCGGTGTGGGCGAGAAGCTGTCCGAGGTGTATCTGGGCCCGTATGTGGGCGGCGGTATTGAAATCTGGTTTGCCTATGTGCTGGCACTGGGCTTCCTGCTGATCCGTCCCCAGGGTTTGTTTGGCGAGAAGATCATCGATCGCGTTTGAGAGAAGACTATGTTTTACAGAGAAAACGGCCAATTCAAGACGAGCTACCGGGCAGACCAGCAGATCTTCCCGATTACCCAGGATCGCATCGCCATCCTGGCCCTGCTGGTGGTTGCCTTTGTCGTGGTGCCCTCGCTGGCCAGCGACTACATGTTCCGCGCGATTTTCATTCCCTTCCTGATCTTCTCGCTGGCGGCAGTGGGTGTGAATATTCTGGTGGGCTATTGTGGCCAGATCTCGCTGGGCTCCGGCGCCTTCATGGCGGTGGGGGCCTATGCGGCGTACAACTTCTTTGTGCGCATTGAGGGCATGCCCCTGGTCGTGGCGCTGATTCTGGGTGGTGTGAGTTCCATGCTCTTTGGCATCGTGTTCGGTTTGCCGAGTCTGCGCGTGAAGGGCCTGTACCTGGCGGTGGCGACCCTGGCGGCGCAGTTCTTTGCCGACTGGATGTTTCTGCGTATCCAGTGGTTTACCAACTACTCGCCCTCGGGCTCGGTGTCGGTGTCCAACCTGCAGGTCTTCGGGTTTTCGCTGGAGAGCCCTTTCGCCAAATACATGTTCTGTCTGGTGCTGCTGGCGGTGATTGCCCTGCTGGCGAAGAACCTGGTGCGCGGCGCTGTGGGCCGGGAATGGATGGCGATCCGTGACATGGACGTGGCGGCTGCCGTGATCGGCATTCGCCCCATGTTCGCCAAGCTCAGCGCGTTTGCGGTCAGCTCGTTCATTGTGGGCGTGGCCGGTGCGCTGTGGGCCTTCATTTACCTGGGCGCCTGGGAGCCGGCAGCGTTCTCGGTAGACCAGTCGTTCAAGCTGCTGTTCATGGTCATCATCGGTGGCATGGGCTCCATCATGGGCAGCTTTTTTGGTGCCGCGTTCATTGTGGTGCTGCCGATTTTTCTGAACCAGTTCCTGCCGGCGCTGGCCAGCGTGCTGGGTATTGAAATCTCGACGGCCGGTGTATCGCATGCCGAGCTGATGATTTTTGGCGGACTGATCGTGTGGTTCCTGATTGTGGAGCCCCATGGCCTGGCCAAGCTGTGGTCGATTGCCAAGCAGAAGCTTCGCCTTTGGCCGTTCCCCCACTGATCGGATTGACCCGTTTTCCCGTGTTCCCTTGTGCTTCAACATTCATTAACAGGAGAGACAAATGAAGCTTCGCAAAACCGTACTCGCAGTAGCCCTTGTGGCCGCAGGCGCATCCGTTCTCGTAACGGGCAATGCATTTGCACAGGCCAAGGAGCAGTTCATCCCCGTGCTGTCCTACCGCACAGGCCCCTATGCCCCCAATGGCGTGCCATGGGCTAACGGTTATGTCGACTACATCAAGCTGACCAACGCCCGCGGCGGCATCAACGGCGTGAAGTTCTCGTTCGAAGAATGTGAAACCGGCTACGACACGGCCCGCAGCGTGGAATGCTACGAGCGTCTCAAGAGCAAGGGCGCATCGTTCGTGCAACCCCTGTCCACGGGTGCCACATTTGCCATTACTGAAAAAGCCCCTGCGGACAAGATCCCCGTGGTGACTGTGGGCTACGGCCGCAGCGAGAGCGCGGATGGTTCCGTGTTCAAGTGGAACTTCCCCATTGCTGGCACCTACTGGGTGGCCGCGGATGCCATCATGCAAGCGATTGCCAAAAAAGAAGGCGGCTTTGACAAGCTCAAGGGCAAGAAGATTTCCCTCGTCTACCACGACAGCCCGTTTGGCAAGGAGCCTATTCCACTGCTGCAAGAGCGCGCTGCCATGCACGGCTTCACGCTGACCCTGCTGCCCGTGACGGCACCTGGCGTCGAGCAAAAAGCCACCTGGCTGCAAGTGCGCCAGAACCGTCCTGACTACGTGGTGCTGTGGGGCTGGGGTGTGATGAACTCCACCGCCATCAAGGAAGCACAGGCCACCGGCTATGCCCGTGAAAAGATGTATGGCGTGTGGTGGGCCGGTGCAGAACCCGATGTGAAGGACGTGGCTGAAGGC
>Ga0209277_10000121_pt1 | contig 40417 bp, 34 predicted proteins | sample JI81AbrownDNA_FD_187503 | JGI IMG/M metagenome (GOLD analysis project Ga0209277, IMG submission 187503) | Wastewater effluent complex algal communities from Wisconsin, to seasonally profile nutrient transformation and Carbon sequestration -... | ecosystem: Engineered > WWTP > Effluent > Algae... | reverse complement strand
CTGCGCCGAACGCCGATCATGACTCTCCGCTGGCTGCACATCTCCGACTTCCACTTTCGGGGCGGCGACCCCTACGACCGTGACGTGGTCCTGCGTGCGCTGGTTTGCGCGGTGCGCACCTACCGCGAGCGGGGCCGTCAGCCCGACCTGATCTTCGCCACCGGCGACATCGCCCAGTTCGGCAAGGCCCAGGAATATGCCCGGGCCAGCGCCTTCTTCGACGCCATCCTCGGCGCTGCCGGCCTTGAGCGGCGCCAGCTCTTCGTGGTGCCCGGCAATCACGATGTGGACCGCGACCAGGCGATCGGCCTGGCGCGCACCCTCGGCTCCCGCGAGGAGGCCGACCGCTACTTCGCCCCGGCGCTGCCCAAGCCTCATCTCACGCAGAAGATGGGCGCCTTTCGCGCCTGGTACGACGACTACTTTCGGGGCATTCGCGCCTTGCCCGCCGACAGCACCTGCGGCCCGGTGGAGCGCATCGACGTTCGCGGGCGCGGCGTTGCCGTGCTGCCCGTTAACAGCGCCCTGTTTTGCATCGACGATCACGATCACGCCCAGCTCATTGTCGGGCGGCGCTGCCTCGACGAAGCCATCGCCGCCCTCGGCGCGCAGGATGCCGCGCTGCGGGTGGCGCTGATTCACCATCCCCTCGACTGGCTCAGCAAGATCGAACACAGCAACATCAAGTCACGGCTGGCCAACGAGGTGGACGTGATCCTGCGCGGCCACCTCCACGAAAACGAGGTGGAGGACGTGCAGTCGGGTGCCGGCGGGGTCGTGCACCTGGCCGCCGGGGCCAGCTACCAGACCCGCCAGCGGCCCAACCGGGCGCTCTACTGCACCGTCGATGGCGCCGAGCTGCGCATCTTCCCGATCCGTTACGAGGACAGCCCCACCGAGGTGTGGACCGTCGATCCCAGCCTCTTCCCCGCAGCTCCCGGCTACGAAGGGCTGTTCTCCCTCCACCGGCTCGCCCCCGCCGCGCCGGCCAGCCCGCCTCCCGCGGTCACGGCCCCCGCCGCGCCGGCCAGCCCGCCTCCCGCGGTCACGGCCCCCGCCGCAACCTCCGCCTTTCGCAGCAACATCCCCACCCGCGGCAAGCACCCCTTTGTCGGCCGCGAAGCCTTGCTTCAGGCCATCGAAGCCGCCCTCGGCGACCCGGCCGCCGACAAGCTGCTGGTGCTCCACGGCCCGCCGGGCGTCGGCAAGAGCGAGCTGGCGCGGGAATTCGCCCGCGCGGCGCAGCGCCGTTATCCCGGCGGCAGCTTTCAGCTGCGCATGGGCGGCGGGCTCGGCGCGCTGGATCTGGCGCGCATTGGCAGCAACCACCTGCAGCTGCACTTTCCCGCCGAGCTCCCGCCGGAGGATCAGGCCGAGCGCACCCTGCTGGCACTGGCCGCCGCGCCGAGCCTGCTGATCTTCGACAACGTGGTGGACGCCGACGAGATGCGCCCCTGGCTGCCCCGCGCCGGCATGCCCTGCCATGTGCTCGTCACCAGCTGGAACGAAACCCTGGCCCTCGACTGGGCCGCGTTGCCGGTGCCGCCGCTGAGCGACCGCGCCGCCCGCCAGCTGGTGGATGAAGTGGCCGGCAACGGCGTGCCGGCCGCCACCCGCCGTGCGCTGCTCACCCAATCCGACGGCCTGCCGGTTCACCTGCTGCCGGCCGCCCGCGCACTGGCCGTTGGCGCCCGGCGCGGGCGGCCCGGCGCGCCGCTGGTGCTAGGCGCCGATGCCGAGGCCAGCTTTCGCGTGCCCTACGACACCCTCGATGCCGGCGCCCGCCTGCTGCTCCACGCTGCTGCCTTCATGAACCCCCAGCAGATCGTCGCCGACGAGCTGCGGCAGGCCGTGGCCGACACATCCGCCGGCGCCGACTTCGCGCGCCACCTCGATGCCTGCCAGGATTTCCACCTGCTGGAAGGCGCCGACGAGCTGCGCATGCACCAGCTTTTCGCCGCCTTCGTCCTCGCCCAGCCCCGCGATGCGGCGCTGCAGGCCGCGGTGGACGGCCTGCGGGCCGCCCAGTGGCAGCGCTGCGTGGCGCTGGCGCGGGCGGTCGCCGCCAACCCCGCCGCCGACGGCCAGGTTTATCGCCTGCTCGCCTACCGGCTGGCGCCGGCCGACTGGCTCGCCGCGGAGCTGCCCGCTCCGGGCGGAGAAGGCGAATGGCTTGGGCAGGCGTTGGTCGAGATCGGCCGCTTCGCCGCCGCCCGGCCGTGGTTCGAGCGGGCGGTGACGGAGAAGGCGCAGGGCGATGTGCATGGCCGGGTGGATCACGCGAGCCTGGGCTCCAGCCTGCATCAGGTAGGGTACTGCCTTTCCTGCGTCGGAGAATTCGCCGTCGCCCGGCCGTGGTACGAGCGGGCGGTGACGGAGAAGGCGCAGGGCGACGTGCATGGCCGGGTGGATCACGCGAGCCTGGGCATCAGCCTGAATCTGGTGGGGTACTGCCTTTCCAGCCTCGGTGAATTCGCCGACGCCCGGCCGTGGTTCGAGCGGGCGGTGACGGAGAAGGAGCGGGGCGACGTGCATGGCCGGGTGGATCACGAAAGCCTGGGCAGCAGCCTGCATCACGTGGGGTACTGCCTTTCCAGCCTCGGTGAATTCGCCGCCGCCCGGCCGTGGTTCGAGCGGGCGGTGGCGGAGGCGGAGCGGGGCGACGTGCATGGCCGGGTGAATCACGAGAGCTTGGGCACCAGCCTGCATCAGGTGGGGTACTGCCTTTCCCGCGTCGGCGAATTCGCCGACGCCCGGCCGTGGTACGAGCGGGCGGTGGCGGAGAAGGAGCGGGGCGACGTGCATGGCCGGGTGGATCACGCGAGCCTGGGCAGCAGCCTGCATCTGGTGGGGTACTGCCTTTCCAGCCTCGGTGAATTTGCCGACGCCCGGCCGTGGTACGAGCGGGCGGTGACGGAGAAGGCGCAGGGCGACGTGCATGGCCGGGTGGATCACGAGAGCCTGGGCATCAGCCTGAATCTGGTGGGGTACTGCCTTTCCAGCCTCGGTGAATTCGCCGACGCCCGGCCGTGGTTCGAGCGGGCGGTGGCGGAGGCGGAGCAGGGCGATGTGCATGGCCGGGTGGATCACGCGAGCCTGGGCACCAGCCTGCATCAGGTGGGGTACTGCCTTGCCAGCGTCGGAGAATTCGCCGCCGCCCGGCCGTGGTTCGAGCGGGCGGTGGCGGAGAAGGAGCGGGGCGACGTGCATGGCCGGGTGAATCACGCGAGCCTGGGCGCCAGCCTGCATCAGGTGGGGTACTGCCTTTCCAGCCTCGGTGAATTTGCCGACGCCCGGCCGTGGTACGAGCGGGCGGTAGCGGAGAAGGAGCGGGGCGATGTGCATGGCCGGGTGGATCACGCGAGCCTGGGCGCCAGCCTGCATCAGGTGGGGTACTGCCTTGCCAGCGTCGGAGAATTCGCCGCCGCCCGGCCGTGGTTCGAGCGGGCGGTGGCGGAGAAGGAGCGGGGCGACGTGTTTGGACGGGTTGACGCCGAGAGTCTGGCCATCGCTCGCCGGTCGCTCGCTCGCTGCATCGCGGCCATTGATGCGTCGCAGGACCTCGCGTCGCCCGACGCCGACTGATTTCTGCCCGGTCTCGACCAGCCGGGAGTCGGCCTTGCCGAACACTTTGAGCAGCGCGTAGCCGTCGTAACACGCGGCGAGGATGTCGCTGCCCAGCGCCACCTGGGTGTCGGCGCACTTGGCGGCCAGGGCTTCCAGGCGGTTGAGGCGCGGGCGCAGCGCGTCGAACGCGGCGAAGTCGCGCTTGAGTTCTTCGAGGTCGAAGCCGGGGGGCAGGGCTTGGCGGTTCTGGTCGAGGATGGCGCACCGGCGTGAGCGGTGGGCTCGCCTCCGGCCAGATGCCGACGTGTGAACTAGAATCAACACACCATCGGGAACGATGGCCGGCCAGCGAAGTGTCGTGCAGCACGCGGCACCGGCCGATGACAACGAGGAGACGAGCCATGATTTTCCGTACTTTCAGCGTGTTTGCCGCACCCCTGTGCGCTTCGGCATTGCTGCTGGCCGCCTCGGCCGGCGCTGCCGACACCCCGCCCGAGAAAGCCGTGGGCCTGACCGGCGCGACTGACGCCGTCGGGCGGGTGGACCTGGCGCCCCACAACCTGCCCGGCGCCCCGGGTGACTACGAGCTGCGCGCCCGCACTATAGGCATTGCGCCGGGCGGTGCGATTCCCAGCCACCCCCATGCCGGCCGCCCGGGCATCGTCCGCGTCACCAAGGGGAGCCTCGTCGAATACCGGGGGGCTGCCGAACGCACATTGCAGGTGGGGGAGACGTGGTACGAAAACGCGGACACCGTGCATTGGTTCCGTAACCCCAGCAGCACCGAAGCCGCCGAGCTGTGGGTTGTCGATGTGGTGCCGAAGAAGAAATAGGATCTCGCTGCCGGAAATGCGAATGTGCTCTTGTCCGGCGGAGCGGCACCGTTCACGTCGGCCAGGCTCTTCCGTTTCCTCCGAATTACCGCCCCTTTCCCCCTTACTTCCGCCCTTGCTCCGGCGCTCGCTTGAGCGACCATCCGGAGCATGAACGGTAGTCTCAACCTGCGCACCCTCTTCGCCCCGAGCAACATCCGCACGCTCGCCGGCCCGCTGCTCATCATCCTGATTTTGTCGATGATGGTGCTGCCGCTGCCGGCCTTCGTCCTCGACCTGATGTTCACCTTCAACATCGCGGTCTCGGTGATGGTGATGCTGGTGGCGATGTACGCCAAGCGGCCGCTGGATTTCTCGGTTTTTCCCACCGTGCTGCTGGTGACCACGCTGCTGCGCCTGTCCCTCAACGTGGCATCCACCCGGGTTGTGCTGCTGGAAGGCCACACCGGGCCGGACGCCGCCGGCAAGGTGATCGAGGCCTTCGGCCACTTCCTGGTGGGCGGCAATACCGCGGTGGGCCTGGTGGTGTTCATCATCCTCACCCTGATCAACTTCGTGGTGATCACCAAGGGCGCCGGGCGGATCGCCGAAGTGGGCGCCCGCTTCACCCTCGACGCCATGCCCGGCAAACAGATGGCGATCGATGCCGACCTCAACGCCGGCCTCATCGACGAAAAGGAAGCCAAGCGCCGCCGCGCCGAAACCTCCCAGGAAGCCGACTTCTACGGCGCCATGGACGGTGCGTCGAAGTTTGTGCGCGGCGATGCCGTGGCCGGCATCCTGATCATGGCCATCAACGTCATTGGCGGGCTCATCGTCGGCGTGCTCCAGCACAACATGGAGCTGGCCCAGGCCGCCAACATCTACACGCTTCTGACCATCGGCGACGGCCTTGTTGCCCAGTTGCCGGCACTGATCATTTCGGTGGCTGCCGGCCTCGTGGTGTCCCGCGTCGGCGACGACGGCGACATGGGCTCCCAGGTCATCGGGCAGGTTTTCTCCAACCCGCAGGTGCTGATCCTCACCGCGGCCATCCTTGGCATCCTGGGCCTCATCCCCGGCATGCCGAACTTCGTGTTCCTGCTGTTGGCCGGCGGCCTGGGCTATCTGGCCTGGCGGGGCGGGGCGCGCAACGTGGAAGGCAGCGCCGAAGAGGCGCCCGCCGCGGCGCCGGTGGTGCCGGTCGAAAGCCAGGAGGCCAGCTGGTCCGACGTCACCCCGGTGGATGTTCTCGGCCTCGAAGTGGGCTACCGCCTGATTCCGATGGTGGACAAGGGGCAGGACGGCGAGCTTCTCAAGCGCATCCGCGGCCTGCGCAAAAAATTTGCCAGTGACATCGGCTTCCTTGCGGCGCCGGTGCACATCCGTGACAACCTCGAACTCAAGCCCAACGCCTATCGCATCGTCCTCAAGGGCGTCGAGATTGGCACCGGCAACGCCTTTCCGGGGCAGTTCATGGCGATCAACCCGGGCCGCGTGTCCGGCCCGCTGGCCGGCCGCGAAACCACCGACCCGGCCTTCGGCCTGCCGGCCGTGTGGATCGACGCCAGCCAGCGCGAGCAGGCCCACGCCCTCGGCTACACGGTGGTCGATGCGAGCACCGTGGTGGCCACCCACCTCAATCACCTGATCCTCAGTCACGCGCCGGAACTCCTCGGGCGCACCGAAACCCAGGCGCTCCTCGACCATATCGCCAAGGACAGCCCCAAGCTGGTCGAAGACCTGGTGCCCAAGCTGCTGCCGCTGGCCACCGTCCAGAGGGTGTTGCAAAACCTCCTCGACGAAGGCGTCAACATCCGCGACATGCGCACCATTGTCGAAGTTCTCGCCGAGTTTTCGCCGCGGATACAGGATCCGCTGGAACTCACGTCGCGCATCCGCCAGGCTCTCGGCCGGGCCATCGTCCAGGGGCTCTTCCCGGGCAACGGCGAAGTCCAGGTCATGGCCCTCGATCCGGGCCTCGAGCGGGTGCTCATGCAGGCCATGGCTGGCGGCGGGCCGGAAGGCGGCGCCATCGAGCCCGGCCTTGCCGAAACCCTGCTGCGCGAAACCGCTGCGGCGGCCCAGCGCATGGAGGATATCGGCCTGCCGCCGGTGTTGCTGGTGCCGGCGCCGCTGCGCTGGCTGCTGTCGCGCTTCCTGCGCCGCAGCGTGCCCAGCCTCAAGGTCGTGTCCAACTCCGAAGTGCCCGAGACCCGCCTGATTCGCGTCTCCGCGATGATTGCGGCGACGCCCTGATAGCAGCGGAAAATTTTCCGGCGCCGGAATAGCGCCCTAAAACCTGTCTTTTCCCGGCCATCGAATGCGCGGCGGCTACGGATAATCAAAAGTACCGAAGTGCCCACGTCAATCCCGTGAAAGCCTTCGTACCCCGGAGACAGGAGCATGAACGTCAAGCGCTACTTTGCCAAAACCGCCCGCGAGGCCCTTCGCATGCTGAAGGACGACCTCGGGCCGGATGCGGTTGTGCTCGCCAATCGTGCGGCCAACGGCGGCGTCGAGATTCTCGCGCTGCCGGCCGGCGATGTGGCGAGCCTTCAGCGTGCCCGCAGCCAGGCCCAGGCTGCAGCCTCCGCTGCGGCTGCCGCTGCCGCTGCGCCGGTTGCAGCGCCCCAGCCCAAGCCGCCCGCCGATTTCTTCGACGACGATTTTCGTGTCAGCCTTTCCCGCGCAGCTGCAGCCCAGCCGCCGGCTCCGGTACCGGCACCGGCGCCAGCGCGCGCCGCTGCGCCCCGTGCTCCTGAAATGCAGCCCTTCAATCCGCCGCGGGTCGAACTCAATCGCGACGTGTTCCATGCCGCCTCGGCCCAGGTGCGCCGCCCGCCCGCGCCCCCGCCTGCCCCGGAGGCCGGCCGCTCGCCGCTGCGCAAGGACGGCCCGCGCCCGGCCGACGCCGCGCCGCGTCAGCGTCCGCCCGGCATCGAGGAAGAGGCACGCATCCGTGCCCTCGAATCCGCCAACTCCCAGATGGTCAGCGAGCTGGCGGCCATCCGCGGCATGATCGAACGCCAGTTGGCAGGTTTCGCCTGGGGCGAGATGAGCCGCAATGCCCCGGGCCGCGCCCGCCTGATCGGCGATCTGCTGGAAGCCGGTTTTTCTGCCAGCCTGGCGCGTGAACTGGCTGAGGAAGTGCCCGAGGACGAAGCCCCCGAAGAAGCCCATCGCCTGCTCCACGACGCCATGGCCCGGCGCCTTCACGCGATGGATTGCGACGCCGACATCATTGACCGCGGCGGTGTTTTCGCCCTGGTCGGCCCCACCGGCGTCGGCAAGACCACCACCACCGCCAAGCTGGCCGCCCGCTGCGTGGTTCGTCACGGCGCCGACAAGCTGGCCCTGATCACCACCGACAGCTACCGGATCGGCGCCCACGAACAATTGCGCATCTACGGCCGCATTCTCGGCGTGCCGGTTTACGTGGTGCGCGACGCCACCGACCTGCGCGAAACCCTGGCCAGCCTGCGCGACAAGCACATGGTCCTGATCGACACGATGGGCATGAGCCAACGCGACAAGATGGTCGCCGAGCAGGCCTCCATGCTGACCGGCGCCGGAAAGGTCTCGCGCCTGCTGCTGCTCAACGCCACCAGCCGCGGTGACACCCTCGACGATGTGATCCGTGCCTACGCCGGCGACAACCTGACCGGCGTCGTCCTCACCAAGATGGACGAAGCCGTGTCGCTCGCGCCGGTGCTCGACGTGGCCATCCGCCACCAGATGGATGTGTATTACGTGGCCAACGGCCAGCGAGTGCCCGAAGACCTCCACCTGCCCGACCGCAGCGCCCTGCTCGACCAGGCCCTGCGCGAGCTGCCGGCCAATTCGCCCTTTCGACTCGACCCGCTTGAAGCCGGCCTGATGATGGCCTCGACAGGTCAGGCGAACATCTCCAGTGCGCGCGGAGGCTTCTGAAATGCTTCATTCCGCCGATCAAGCCGCCGGCCTGCGCCGCCTGTTCCGCCGGACACCGTCTGCCGTCGTGGCCTTGTTTGCGTCCGGCCGGGCACCCCGCGATCTGGCCGTCCAGACCCTCGTAGCCCTGACCGAAGGGGCGCGCCGGATCGTGGCGATAGACGAGCACGGACCCGAGCGCGGCTCCCTGCTGGCGGCCTTCGGCTACCCGGAAGCGGGCGACCTGCTCGGTGCCTTGCAGGGCCCGTTCGAGGTGAGCGACACCATGCGTGAAGTGGCCGAGGGCCTGTGGGTGGTGCCGGCTGCCGCAGCGGCGCTGGCCGTGCCGCTGCTCGACGATGCCCAGCACGCCCGGCTCGAGTCGGCGATTGCCGAATTGCAGCGCCGTGCCGACCTCCTCGCCATCCACACCACGGGTGACGCCCGCAACCTGACGCCCTTCGCCCGCGCCGCCGGCCGTCGCCTGCTGGTGGTCGAGGCCAGCGGCGTGGGCGCCCGGGGCGCCTGCCAGTGGATCAAGGGCCTCGCTGCCGCCGGTGCCGGATCGCTCGAAATTGCGGTCAGCGGCGCCCGTGACCGGGCCGACGCCACCGCGCTGTTTGCCAGCCTCAACGATTTCACCACGCGCCATGTGGGCCTGCCGCTGGTGTGGCGCGGCGAGGTCGAACGCGACCCGCTGGCCGATGCCATGACCACGCCACTCGGGGCCCGCCACCCGGCGGAAGGCGCCCAGGCATTCATCCGCCGCTTGCGTGCCTGGTCGGCCCAGTCCGGCATGGCGGGCTGAGTGCGGTGTGTATTCTGTGAAATTTTGTTACACGGGGTCGCGTAGAAGCCTATCGTTGCCGTTAAAGACGGCATAACGTGGCGCGCGATCCCGAACCCACACCAGAAAGCTGACCAAAGATGTACACCGCTTCCGGCACCCTCGATAAAGAGCAGCTCGTTGTTCAATACGCGCCGCTGGTCAAGCGCATTGCCTATCACCTGATGGCCAAGCTTCCGGCCAGCGTGCAGGTGGAAGACATCATCCAGAACGGAATGATGGGGCTGCTCGACGCCATCAACCGCTACGAGGAAGGCCTCGGTGCCCAGTTCGAGACCTACGCCGTGCAGCGCATCCGTGGCTCGATGCTCGACGGCCTGCGCGAGAACGACTGGCTGCCGCGCAGCCTGCGCCGGGATATGCGTCGCATCGAGGCGGCCGTGCATCTGCTCGAACAGCAGAACGGCCGCCACCCCACCGAAGCCGAGCTGGCCGACTCCCTCGGCGTACCGCTGGCCGACTACCAGCACATGCTCCAGGAGGCGCGCGGCTACCAGCTGGTGTATTTCGAAGACTTCAGCGGCGAGGGCGAGGACGACTACCTTGAGCGCCACATCACCCTGGAAGGCAACGACCCGCTCTCGCTGCTGCTCGACAGCAGCATGCGCGACGTGCTGATCAAGGCCATCGACGATCTTCCCGAACGCGAAAAAACGGTGATGGGCCTGTATTACGAGCAGGACATGAACCTGCGCGAAATCGGCGAGGTGCTCGGCGTTTCCGAATCCCGTGTCTGTCAGCTGCACAGCCAGGCCATCGCGCGGCTGCGCTCGCGCATCTCCGGTGCTATCCAGAATCCGCCCAAGCAAAAGGGTGAAGGCCGCGGCCGCGGGCGTCGTCCGGCCGCCGGCTGAGGCCCCCGCGAGGCACGTTTATGGACAGCATCAGCCTTGTCGGTCTCACCCTTGCCGTGTCGGCAATCCTTGTCGGGCAGGTGCTCGAAGGCGGCCATGTCGGCTCGCTCCTTCAGCCCACCGCGTTCATGATCGTGATCGGGGGCACCCTGGGCGCGGTGATGCTGCAAAGCTCCGTCAGGGTTTTTCGGACCGGCATGCAGATGATCCGCTGGGTTTTCATGCCGCCCCCGCTCGATTACGAATCCCTGATTGCCGATGTGGTCGGCTGGAGCAACGTGGCCCGCAAGGAAGGCCTGCTGGCGCTCGAAAGCCAGATCCCGTCGATCGAGGACCCGTTCATCCGGAAAGGCCTGCAACTGCTGGTCGACGGCGTCGAGCCGGAGCGCCTGCGCGAAGTGCTCGAAGTGGAGATCGACACCTGGGAAGGCCAGATGAAACAGGGTGCCAAGATATGGGAAGCGGCCGGCGGCTACGCGCCCACCATCGGCATCCTCGGTGCGGTGCTGGGCCTGATCCACGTGATGGAAAACCTGGCCGACCCTTCCAAGCTGGGGGCCGGCATCGCCGTTGCCTTCGTCGCGACGATCTACGGTGTCGGCTTTGCCAACCTGGTTTTCCTGCCGGTGGCCAAGAAGCTCCTCGGCGTGATCGGTACGCTCGTCTCGATGCGTGAGATGCTGGTCGATGGTTTGGTCGGCATCGCCAACGGCGACAACCCGCGCATCATCGAAAGCCGCCTGAAAGGCTACGCGGGGTAGGCCGTGGCACGACGCAAAAAGCACGAAGACGAACACGAGAACCATGAGCGCTGGCTGGTTTCCTACGCCGACTTCATGACCCTGCTGTTCGCCTTTTTCGTCGTGATGTATGCACTGTCATCCCTCAATGAAGGCAAGTACCGGATCATGTCCGATTCGGTCGTCACGGCCTTTCGCAGCATCGGCACTCAGAGCAAGACCCCGCAGGTCGTGGCCAGCCCGATCGCCTCGATTCGCCCGAGCCCGCCGCCGCAGCCTCCCGAGGCTGAAGAGGCGCGCAAGGCCAAGGCCGAGCGGGTCAAGAACATGGCCGAGGAGATCCGCAAGGTGCTCGCCCCGCTAGTGGCTGACGGACAGGTCCGGGTGACCGAAGGGGCCTTCGGCATCACGGTTGAAATCAATGCCAGCGTGCTGTTTGCGCCGGGCGAAGCCCTGCTCGGTGCGGACGCCCAGCGCGCCCTGCGGGCGGTGGGGCAGGTGGTGGCCGGGGCCGAGTTTCCGGTTACCGTCGAAGGTCACACCGATGTGTTGCCGATCGCCACACCGATGTTCCCATCGAACTGGGAGCTGTCAGCGGTGCGGGCGAGCAGTGTCGTGCGCCTGTTTGTCGACAGCGGCGTGCGGCCGTCACGACTCACTGCCGCAGGTTACGGCGATCAGCGCCCGATGGCCGACAATGCCACGGCCGACGGGCGTGCGCGCAACCGGCGGGTCACCATCCTGATCGAGTCGCGGGTGGCCGAGCCGGCCGTCAGCGCGCCGGTACGAGCCTCCGGCGTCACCGATTCGATCCTGCCGGCCGACGCAGCGCCGCCCGTGCCGAAGCCCGAGGGCACGGCACAGCCTTGAGGTGACACTTTCAGGGTGAGCAGAAGCGATCCTGCAGGCGACGTGACGCAGGAAAAAACAGGAATCAGGGCGCCGGCAGGGCCGAGACGACCCTGTGAAGATCAGAACGAACCGAAGTGGCGGCTGGCTGCGGTGGGGCGCGACTGGCCGTCGGGGCCGTAGATCTGCGGATGTTCGGCTGCGGCGAGCAGGGTGCTGAGTGCCTGCTGGTTGTTTTGCAGGCGTTCGGTGATCAACTGGCCGTTGACCCGGTTGCGCTCCTTGGCCTCGCCGGCCAGTGCAAGCACTTCATCCCATGCCGACAGCGCATCCGGCGCGTGGGAGAGGACGATGCGGATGTTCTCGTCGGTAACCTTGGCGCCCAGCCGCGCAAACATCACCACGCGGTCGTCCGACAAGCGCTGGAGGCTGCGGTACAGGCCGGTTTTTTCCTCGGCGAGCGCAGACAGCGCGTCGATCTGGGTTGCGATGAGCAGGGCTTCTTCGCGTTTGAGCAGGGCAATGAAACCCTGCAGCCCGCGCCGCTCTTCCTGGATCAGGCTGGCAAGGCGGGCAGGGAAGCCGGCATCGACGGCCATGACCTGCCTACGCCTTTGCCGGCTGCGCCGAAAGCATCTGGCGCACGCTGTCGATGAGTCCGTCGGCAACTTTTTCGGTATCCACCTTGAAGCGGCCTTCGCTCATTGCCTGCTTGATTTCATCAACCTTTGCGCTATCGACCACCGGCGTGTTGGCGATGGTTGATTCCATTTGCTGAAGACGGGCCGACAGGGACGACAACTCGACCCGTTCGCCACCGCCGCTTGCGCTCTCGGTTTTGGGGCTTTCTTTCGCCGCGCGTGCGCGACCGTCTCCGGAGGGCAAACCTCCGGTCGCTTTGACTGAGTTATCGATCTTCACGGTATGTCCCTTTCATCATCCACAAGTCAAATGGGTATACGACGAGTGGAAATGAAACTTTAACTCATTCAAGCCTTTCCGGAAGGTGCTGCGCTCAAGGCAGCGTTATTTCGACGATGCCGCCGTGCCGGGCTGTGCCGCGTACCACCTGGCCGTTGGCCAGCCTGACCTGCGCGCCCTGGCCGTCACCGGCCGTGCTGAGGGCGACGCCGTCGTTGGCAACCTGGAAGCCGGGCCCGCGGGACAGCACCTTGACCGGCTGGCCCTGCACCACGGCCGGCGGCATGCGCAGGTGGCTGGCGGCAAGGGGGCGGCTGGCGGCGAGGGGCATTTTTGCAGCCTGGCCGACTGCCTGGGTGGGGTCTGTCAGCACATCGGCGGCCAGGGCCGTGAGTTCACCGGACTCCTGCCGGATGTCGCCAGGCCCGACGATCTGCCCGGCGGACAGCGGGCCGGTGGTGACCAGGTATGCGCCCCTGACCCGCACTTCTGCCGGCACCCAGGCCGACCAGGCGGTGGGTGCAAGGCAGCGCACGCCAACCGAAACCCGACCCCAGGCCCGCGCGCCGGCAGGTAGGAAGGCTTCCAGCTGAAGGCAGGGGGCGAGCGCGTTGTCGGTCGCGAACTCACCAACCTGGATGCTCACCTCGCCGGGGGTGCTGCGGGTCTGCTGCTTGAGCAGGCGCCCCACCTCGGCCCGCACCGGGGCCGGATCCTGGCGCGCGAGGGCCGGCGTGGCGATCGCCAGCAACGCCAGGAGGCCGGCGAGCAGGCCGCCCGGATGCGAGGTGAAAGGTGGGGCGAGGGAGCGGGGCATGGAATGTGGACGGATGTGATTGCCGCCATTCGAACATATGGGCACCCGCGGTGGCCGTCGGAACAGAGGCGCTTTTGGCAGGCATTTTGCCGCTCCGGCAGGCTGCCGGCAAAGTTTGCCGGGCGGCAGGGCCGGGGCGGCCTTCCGGCAGCTAAATGAGGGGGCAATTGCCGTTTGTTCAGCCCATCGCGGGACGGCTTCGGCTTTTAGTATGGCTGGCACGGAAGCTGCAATGAGATACGTGCAGACCCGCCACGCAGAATTCACGGCGTGAGCGGAAACAAACTTTAGGGGTGAGCGCAATGACCAACCGACTCGACGACACGATGCGTTTTCATCAAACGGCACTGAACGCCCGTGCTTACCGCCAGCAGGTCATTGCGTCCAACATCGCCAACGCCGACACGCCCAACTTCAAGGCCCGCGACGTGGATTTCCGCGCAGCCCTGGCCGGTGCGCTGGGTGGCAAGACCGCCGACATTGCCATGAAGACCACGTCCAGGCGTCACATTGGCGGTGCGGCCGGCGGCACCTTCGATGCCAGCCTGAAGTATCGCAACGAGGAGCAGGGCGCCGTCGATGGCAACACCGTGAATATGGATGTGGAGCGCGCCGCCTTTGCCGAGAATTCGGTGCAGTACCAGGCCAGCGTCACCTTCATCAACGGCCTGCTGACGTCCATGCAGCGCGCCGTCCAGGGCCAGTGAGGAGCTGAATCATGAGCATGCTCAATGTTTTCCATGTCGCCGGCAGTGCGCTTCACGCCCAGTCGCTGCGCCTCAACACCACGGCCAGCAACCTGGCCAACGCCGACAGCGTGGTCGGGAGCGACGGCCAGCCGTACAAGGCCAAGCAAGTGGTGTTTGCCGCCACGCCGATGGCCGGCCCCGCTGCCCAGGGCGTGCGGGTGACGCAGGTAGTCGAAAGCGCCGCACCGATGCGCCTGCAGTACGACCCGAAGAGCCCCGCGGCCAACGCCGATGGCTACGTGACCATGCCCAACGTGAATGTGGTCGAAGAAATGACCAACATGATCTCCGCCTCCCGTGCCTACCAGACCAACGCGGAAATGATGGGCACAGCCAAAATGCTGATGGAAAAAACCCTGACCATCGGTCAGTAAGCGCTTAACCGGACACCCACATCATGAGCACCGTCAATTCCACCGCCGCCTCCGACGTCATTGCCAGGCTGCAGAAGAACACCGCGGCTTCGACCTCGAAGACCACCGACGCCCAGAGCAACTTTCTCAAGCTGCTCACCGAGCAGCTGAAGAACCAGGATCCGCTGAGCCCGATGGACAACGCCCAGATGACCTCCCAGCTGGCCCAGATCAGCACCGTGGATGGCATCGAGAAACTCAACACGACCCTCACCGCAATGCTCTCGGGCAGCCAGTCCAGCGAGGCCGTGCAGGCCGCCGCGCTGGTGGGCAAGGGCGTGATGGTGGGCGGCAGCAACCTCACCCTGGCCGGCAGCAAGGCTTACGGCGGCTTCGAACTCGCCAGCGCCGCCGACAAGGTGACGGTGACGATCAAGGACTCCAACGGTCTCGAGGTGCGCAAGCTCGAACTCGGCGATGCCGAGGCCGGCATCTCCAACTTCGCGTGGGACGGCCTCACCTCCAGCGGCGCCCAGGCGGTCGACGGCAAATACACGATGAGCGTCAGCGCCACCCGCGGCGACACCGATCTCAAGCCCACCGCGCTGCAGCTCTCCACGGTCAATAGCGTGCTGCGCACCAGCAGCGGCACGGTGTCCCTCGACGTTGGCGGCAGTCTCGTCAGCCTCGCCGACATCAAGCAGATTCTCTAAGCGGAGACAGAAAATGGCATTCCAGCAAGGTTTGAGCGGTCTCTCGATCGCTTCCAAGGCCCTCGACGCCATCAGCAACAACGTGTCCAACACGGGCACGGTGGGCTTCAAGCAGGCCTCGGCCCAGTTTGCCGACGTCTTCGCGGCCTCGCTGTCGGCCGGCGGTTCGACCCAGGTCGGTATCGGCGCGTCGGTGGCCACGGTGGCCCAGCAATTCACGCAGGGCAATATCTCCACCTCCAGCAACACGCTCGACCTTGCCATCAACGGCCAGGGTTTCTACCGGATGAGCGACAACGGCTCGATCACCTACAGCCGCAACGGCCAGTTCCATGTGGATAAAAACGGCTACGTGGTCAACGCGAGCGGCCTGCGCCTCACCGGCAACACCTATGACGCCCAGGGCCTGCCCAACGGCGTGGGCGGCGACATCAAGCTGAGCTACGGTGATGCCGACCCGAAGGCCACCACCGCGGCCGGCTACAACGTGAACCTGGACTCCCGCTCGGCCACCCCGGCTGCGCTGACCAAGGCCACGCTGTATGGCACCGCAGCGCCCGCTTCGGTCGGGACGCCGCTGGTGCTCACGGCCAGCAACAACACCCTCAGCATCACGGTCGATGGCGAGGCGGCAACGTCCGTGAATATCGCCGCCGGAAGCTACGCGGATTCCAGCTCCCTGGTGGCAGCCATTCAGTCCGGCATCGACAGATCGGCCCTCAAGGGGCGGGTCGAGGTGTCGGCAGACAGCAGCGGCAAGCTCACCCTCACGTCCCTGCGGGGCGGCCGCCTGTCCAGCCTGCTCCTCGGCGGCAGCGCAGCCGCGGGCCTCCAGCTGCCGAGCGGCGTGACCGTCAGCGGCAGCAACGCGGTCGTCGCGACGCTGTCGGGCAGCACGGCCGCGCCCCTGACCATTGCCACCACCAGCACCATGTCGGTTTCCGTCGATGGCGGAAGCCCGGTCACCGTCACGCTCAATGCCGCAACCTACCCGGACACCGCCAGCCTGGTTGCCGCGGTTCAGGCCGCCGTGAATGCCACCGGCCCCACGGGCCTGCAGGGCAAGGTCGTGGTGGGCAGCAACGCCAACGGCAACGTCACGCTCAGTTCCGCCCTCGCCGGCGGTTCGTCGTCCATGACGGTCAGCGGCGCCGCGGCCACCGCGCTCGGCATGCCGGCCTTCACCGCCACCGCCAACAGCGGCGGCTTCAGCATCACCGACCCGACCAGCTACACCAGCACCACGTCGCAAACGGTGTACGACTCGCTGGGCAACCCGCACACCCAGTCGCTGTACTTCGTGAAGACCGCCCAATCCAACAAGTGGGACGTCTACACCAGCCTGGACGGCGGCTTCCCGCCGGAAATCGACGCGACCACCGGGCTGCACAGCCCGACCATGGTCAGCTTCGACTCCAACGGCGGTCTGCTGACGCCCAAGACCATTTCCACCGTCTATACCGTCACCACCGGCGCCGTCCCGAGCCTGGCCGTCACCGTCGATCTCAACAACTCGACCCAGTTCGGCAACAGCTTCGGCGTTGCCCAGCTCAGCCAGGACGGCTACAAGCCCGGCAGCCTCTCCGGCCTCACGGTCGAAGCCGACGGCACCATCCTCGGCAACTTCAGCAACGGCCAGTCGCGCACCATGGGCCAGGTGCTGCTGACCAACTTCCGCAACTCCAACGGCCTCGTGTCGGTGGGCGGCAACCAGTGGCAATGGACACCGGCGGCGGGTGCCGTCGATGGCGCCGGCGCCCCTCCGGGAACCGGCACGCTGGGCGTGCTGCAATCGGCCGCGGTTGAAGAATCCAACGTCGATCTCACCGGCGAGCTGGTCAACATGATCACCCAGCAGCGCGCCTACCAGGCCAACGCCCAGTCCATCAAGACCCAGGACCAGATCTTGCAAACGCTGGTCAACCTGCGCTGAACTTAAAAAGGGACTGAGCCATGGACCGCCTGATCTACACCGCAATGACCGGCGCCTCCGCCACGATGGGGCAGGAGGCCGCGGTGGCCCACAACATGGCCAACGCCACCAGCACCGGCTTCAAGACCGAGCTGCACAAGCTGCGCGCGGTGCAGGTGCAAAACGCCCAGATGCCCACCCGCGCCTTCGTCGTGGACGCCAGCGTCTCCGATGACTTTTCCACCGGCCCGCTCCAGCACACCAACCGGCCCCTCGACATGGCCGTGCAGGGCAAGGGCTGGTTTGCGGTGCAGATGCCCGACGGCACCGAGGGCTACACCCGCAACGGCAACTTCGAGATCAACGCCAACGGCATCCTGCAAACCCGCACCGGCCTGCCCGTGATCGGCAGCGGCGGGCCCGTCACCCTGCCCCCCGACGTGGAAGTGGCGGTTGGCACCGACGGCACGATTTCCACCGTGCCGCGCACCGGCGCCCGCAACAGCACCAGCACCGTCGACCAGCTCAAGCTTGTCAACCCGCCGGAAACCGAGCTCGTGCGCGGCGGCGACGGCTATTTTCGCCTTGCCGGCGGCAACCCGGCACCGGCAGATCCTGCCGTTCGCGTCGCCTCCGGCTACCTCGAAGGCAGCAACGTCAACGTGGTCGAGCAGATGGTCTCGATGATTTCACTGGCCCGCCAGTACGAAATGCAGACCAAGATGCTGTCCACCGCCCAGGAGATGGACCGGGCTGCCAGCCAGCTCGTCGCCAAGGCCTGAGCGCGCTTGAATTGGCGGCTCTTTTGCCGCCTGCTCCGCGCCTGGAACGGCTCTTGCAAGGTCTAGCATGAAAGACATTGCAAAACCGTAGTCGCCCCAGCGGCGGCCTTCGCTCACGCCCCCGACTCCCAGGAGCCCACGATGATCCGCTCCCTCTGGATTGCCCGCACCGGCCTCGATGCCCAGCAGACCCAGCTCGATGTCATCTCCAACAACCTCGCCAACGTATCCACCAACGGCTTCAAGCGCTCGCGGGCGGTGTTCGAGGATTTGCTCTACCAGAACCTGCGCCAGCCCGGCGCCCAGTCCACCCAGCAGACCACGATCCCCTCGGGCCTGCAGATCGGTACCGGCGTGCGGCCCATCGCCACCGAGCGCATCCACACCCAGGGCAACCTGACCCTCACCGGCAACGCGCTGGATGTGGCGATCAACGGCGAGGGCTTCTTCCAGATCCTGCTGCCCGACGGTTCCACCGCCTACACCCGCGACGGCGCTTTCCAGAAAGACGCCAACGGCCAGATCGTCACCTCCAGCGGCTACCCGCTGCAGCCGGCCATCACCATTCCCGCCAACGCCCTGTCGGTCACCATCGGCAAGGACGGCGTGGTGTCGGTGATGCTGCCCAACCAGGCGGCAGGGGCCCAGATCGGCAACATCCAGGTTGCCAGCTTCGTGAACCCGGGCGGCTTGCAGAGCATGGGTGAAAACCTCTTTCTCGAAACCGCCGCCAGCGGCACGCCCAACCCCAACACGCCGGGCTCCAACGGCGTGGGCGTGCTCAACCAGACCTACGTCGAAACCTCCAACGTGAACGTGGCCGAAGAGCTGGTGCTGATGATCCAGACCCAGCGCGCCTACGAGCTCAATTCCAAGGCCGTGACCACCTCCGATGCCATGCTCGCCAAGCTCACCTCCCTGTAAGCCGCGCGGGCGGAGAACCAACATGAAAGCCTTGAAAAGTCTGATGACCAAGCTCGCGGCGGCCCTCGCGCCGCTGGCCCTGGCCGCCTGCGCAGCCCTGCAGGCCACGCCGCCGACGGCCGTGCACCAGCCCATGAGCGTGCGCCCCGAGCCGCGCACCTCCCTGGCCTCGCAGTCCGGTTCGATCTTTCAGCCGAGCTTCTCGCGGCCCCTGTTCGAAGACCGCCGTGCGCGTTTTATCGGCGACGTGATCACCGTCAATCTTGTCGAGCAGACGGCCGCCAGCAAGAAGTCGTCGGCCACCGCCGAACGCAACGCCAGCCTCAGCGCCAGCATCACGGCGCTGGCCAGCGTGCCGCTCAAGGGCCTCAACGGGCTCGACGCCAGCGCCGCCGACGCCAGCAAGTTTGGCGGCAAGGGCGACGCCGCGGCCAACAACGCCTTCACCGGCACCATCACGGCCACCGTCATCGAGGTGCTCTCCAACGGCAACCTGCTGGTCTCCGGCGAAAAGCAGATCGCGATCAACCAGGGCAACGAGTTCATCCGTTTCTCGGGCATCGTCAACCCGGTCTATGTCACCGGCAGCAACACCGTGCAATCCACCCAGGTGGCAGATGCGCGCGTCGAATACCGCGCCAACGGCTACATCGACGAAGCCCAGACCATGGGCTGGATGCAGCGCTTCTTCCTGACCGTGCTGCCGTTCTGAGGAGCTTTGCCATGTCTTGCCGTGTCCCGCCGCTGACGAGCACCTTCTCGCGGCTCTTGCTCGCTGTTGCCACCGCGCTCTCCCTGTGCGCCAGCGGCCCGGCCGACGCCGAGCGCCTCAAGGATCTCGCCTCCATCGGCGGCGTGCGCCAGAACCAGCTCATCGGCTATGGCCTGGTCGTCGGCCTCGACGGCTCGGGTGACCAGACCACCCAAACGCCCTTCACCGTGCAGAGCATCATCAACATGCTGGGCAACCTCGGCGTCACCCTGCCGCCGGGGCAATCCTTGCAGCTCAAGAACGTGGCGGCGGTGATGGTCACCTCCAGCCTGCCGCCCTTTGCGCGTCCCGGCCAGCAGATCGATGTCACGGTTTCGTCCATGGGCAACGCCCGCTCGCTCAAGGGCGGCACCCTCCTGATGACCCCGCTCAAGGGCGCCGATGGTCAGATCTACGCCATGGCCCAGGGCAGCCTGGCGGTGAGCGGCGTCAGCGGCGCGTCGCCGAGCGGCGGGCGGGTTACGGTCAACCACCTTTCGGCCGGACGCATTCCGGGCGGCGCCACGGTCGAACGCGCCGTGCCCAGCAGCGTGGGGCAGGGCGATTCTATCTTCGTCGACCTCAACGACAGCGATTTCGGCACGGCCCAGAAGGTGGTCGACGCGATCAACACCGTTGCCCCCGGCAGCGCCCAGGCCCTCGACGGCCGCCAGATCCAGGTTCGCGCGCCGGACGATCTCAACCAGCGCGTGGCTTTTCTTGGCCGGCTCGAAGGCCTCGACGTGACCCCGGCCGTGCAGGCGGCCAAGGTGATCGTCAATTCCCGCACCGGCTCGGTGGTGATGAACCAGAAAGTCGCCCTGCAAAACTGCGCCGTGGCCCACGGCAGCCTTACCGTCACGGTCACCAACGAACAGCAGGTCAGTCAGCCGGGCGCCTTCTCGGGCGGCCAGACGGCGGTGACCAACAAGGGCGGCGTCGATATCAAGCAGGAGGGCGGCAACCTCTTCAACATCAAGGCCGGCACCAACCTGGCCGACGTGGTCAAGGCGCTCAACGCGGTGGGTGCCAACCCGCTCGAACTCATTGCCATCCTGCAGGCCATGAAGGCCAGCGGCGCGCTGCGCGCCGAACTCGAGGTGATCTGACATGGCCAGCAACGACTTCAGCCAGATCAACGCCCTCGACCCGAACACCCTCGGCGGCCTGCGCCGGCTGTCCAAGCAGAACACCCCCGAGGCCGCCAAGGAAGCGGCCAAACAGTTCGAAGCCTTGTTCGTGCAGCAACTGCTCAAGTCCATGCGCGATGCCACGCCCAAGGGCGGCCTGTTCGACAGCGACGAGACGCGCATGTACCAGGGCCTGCTCGACCAGCAGATGGCCATGCAGCTCTCCACCCGCGCTGGCGGCATCGGCCTCGCCAAGGTGATCGAGCGCCAGATGAACGCCGGCAAGACCACGGTCACGCTGCCCGACGGGCCGGTGTCGCTGGACGCGATGATTCGCCGCGGCTTTGATTCCGCCGGGACACCGGCAGCGGCAGATGCTGCGGCCACCGCCACGGCAAGCCGCGCGGCAACACCGGCGGCAAAATCTGCCGCCGCGGCAAGCGGCGCACCGGCAAATGGCGTCGCCCCCATGCTCCCGAACATGCCGGCCGGCGCCGGGCCGCGGGCCTTTGTCGACAAGATCTGGCCCGAAGCCGTCGAGGCCAGCAAGGCAACCGGCATTCCGGCGCGCTTCCTGGTGGCCCAGGCCGCCCTTGAAACCGGGTGGGGCAAGTTCGAACTCAAGAACGCCGATGGCAGCGCAAGCCACAACCTCTTCAACATCAAGGCCGGCAAGCGCTGGGGCGGCGACAGGGTGAACACCTCCACCACCGAGTACGCCGGCGGCGTGGCAAGCCGCGAGAACGCCAGCTTCCGTGCCTACGGCTCGTATGCCGAGTCCTTCCGCGACTACGCCCGGCTGATCAGCAGCAACCCGCGCTACGCGGCAGTTGTCGGCCAGGGCGACGCCACCGCCTTTGCCCGCGGCCTGCAATCTGCCGGCTACGCCACCGACCCGCTCTACGCCGACAAGCTCGCCCGCATCATCAACGGCCGCACCCTGCGCACGGCCCTTGCCGGCAGCACCGCGCCGCTCGCCTGAAGCACGCCGGGGCGCCGCGCCGCGTCCCGCCGGAAAGTCGGAAGCCGGAACCTGGCAGAGTTCTTGCAAGGTGATCTGCAGACACCCCCGACTCAAGGACGCGGATCATGGGCAGCAGCCTCTTCAGCATCGGTCTCACCGGCCTCAACGCCGCCCAGGCGGGGCTGATCACGACCAGCCACAACATCTCCAATGCGGGCACCGCCGGCTACAGCCGCCAGAACACCGTTCAGAGCACCAACCCGGCGATGTTCACCGGCGCCGGCTTCTTTGGGGAAGGCACCCGGGTCGATACCGTCAAGCGCGCCTACAACGCCTTCCTGAACAACCAGGTGCTGGCGGCCGACACCAAGTACAACGAGTACGACACCTACAGCACCGAGATCGCCCAGATCGACAACATGCTGGCCGATGCGTCGGTCGGCCTCAGCCCGGCGCTGGAATCCTTCTTCGGCGGCGTGCAGGAAGTGGCCGCCAACCCGTCGAGCATTCCGGCCCGCCAGTCGATGATCTCCACCGCCCAGAGCCTGGTGTCGCGCCTGCGCAACCTCTCCGAGCGGCTGGACGAGGTGCGTGGCGGGCTGGAAAGCCAGATTGGCGAAACGGTGGGTGCCATCAGCACCTACGCCAAGAACATCGCCGAAGTGAACAACAAGATCATGGTCGCCCAGCAGGCCGGTTCGGCCCAGCCGGCCAACGATCTGCTCGACACGCGCGACCAGCTCATCCAGGAGCTCAACCAGCTGGTGCGGGTGTCCACCAATGTCGATTCCGACGGGGCCATGTCGATCTTCATCGGCACCGGCCAGCCGCTGGTGGTCGGTTCCACCGCAACCACCCTCAAGGCGCTGCCGTCCATCGCCGACCCCAGCCGCCTCGACGCCAACATCCTCACCCAGAACGGCGGGGCGATCGCGATTCCGGAAAGCCTGCTCGGCGGCGGCAAGCTCGGCGGCCTGCTGGCGATGCGCTCCGGCGCCCTCGATTCGGCCCAGAACCAGCTCGGCCTCATCGCGGTCGGCATCGGCACGGCTTTCAATGCCCAGCACGCCCTGGGGCAGGATCTCAACGGCAAGCTCGGTGGCGACTTCTTCAATCAGGCCGAAGTCAGCGTCACCCGATACAGCAACGCCTCCACGGCTTTCCCGGCGGTTGATTTCACGGATGTTTCCAAGCTCAGCGGCGACGACTACAAGCTCACCTTCACCGATACCGTCGGCAGCTACACCCTCAAGCGCGTCTCGGACGGCGCCGCGGTATCGGCCGCTGACGTGGGCCTGTCGATCACCCCGGCCAGCACTTCGATGGTCGGCGACAGCTTCCTGATCCAGCCGACCCGCCACGCGGCAGGCAATTTCGAAGTCACCCTCACCGACACGCGCATGGTTGCCGCCGCCGCGCCGCTCAGCGCCCGCGCCGGCTCGACGGGTTTGCTCAGCACCACCGCCAGCAACGGCGCAACCGCAATCAGCGCCCCGACGATCTGGAGCAACGACAGGCTTGCCAACCTGGATGCCGCGAACAGCGTGTTCACCTATAACGCGGGCACCGGCAATCTGGACCCCAGCGGCCTGCCCAGCGGGACGCTTGTGAGCTACACGAATGCCAGCGGCAGCGTGGTCGGCCCCGCTGCCGCAGCCTCCATTCCCTACACCAGCGGCATGACCGTTGCACTGTGGCACACGGGGAGCAGCGGCAACGTCAAGGACGTCTCCTTCAGCATTTCCGGCGCACCGGCAAACGGCAACACCTTTTTGCTCGGCGGCGGCTCGAGCAACCTCGGCACCGCCAGCATCAGCGCGCCGGTGGTGACCAACACCCAGAACCTGGCGAGCCTTCAGGCCGGCCTGACCACGCTGAACTACAACAGCAGCGCCAACACCCTGAGCGTGAATAACCTGCCGAGCGGCATGAGAGTCGCCTACACGCCGCTCAACGGTACCCAGCAAGTCAGCGCGCCGGGCACGCCGGTTCCCTACACCAGCGGCATGAGCATCGCCTTCGGGCATACCGACACTTCCGGGGCCTTTGTGCAGGAAGTCTCCTTCGCCGTTTCGGGCGCCCCGCAGAACGCCGACCGGTTCGCCATCGGCGCCAACACCAGCGGCGTGTCCGACAGCCGCAACGCCGTGCTGCTGGGCAAGCTGCAAACCACCAAGACGCTGCTCTCGGCCAACGGCCAGCCGTCGGCAAGCTTCCAGTCGGTGTATTCCCAGCTGGTCAGCTCGGTGGGCAACAAGGCCCGTGAAGTCAATGTGAACCGCGACGCCCAGGAAAGCCTCGTCGAGCAGGCGACCGCTGCACAAAAATCGGCCGCCGGCGTCAATCTCGATGAAGAAGCGGCCAACCTGATCCGTTATCAACAGGCATACCAGGCGGCAGGCAAGGTCATGAGCATTGCCTCCAAGCTTTTCGATCAAGTGCTGTCTCTCGGCGCATAACCTGAAGGAACCATCATGCGTGTGACTACCGGCATGATTTTCGACTCCGGCGTCTTCTCGATGCAGAAGCAGAGCGCCAGGCTGCTCGACACCCAGCTGCAGGTCGCCACCGGGCGGCAGCTGCTGCGTCCGTCCGACGACCCGGTTGCTTCGGCGCGGGCACTGGAAGTGTCCCAGTCGAAAGGGGTCAATGCCCTCTACGCGGCCAACCAGGGCTACGCCAACGATGCCCTCAAGCTGGTGGACAGCAAGCTCGACGCGGCCAACGGAATCGTCACTTACGTGCGCACCCGGGCCGTCGAATCCGGCAACGGTGCCTACAGCAGCAGCGAACAGGCGGCCATCGGCGCCGACATCAAGGAGCAGTTCTCGGCGCTCCTGGGCATCGCCAACAGCCAGGATTCCACCGGCGACTTCGTGTTCGGCGGCTATCGCAGCAACGCCCAGCCCTTCACCGGCGGCCTTGCCGGCGGCGTGAGCTACCAGGGTGACCAGGGCGCCCGCACGCTGCAGATCTCGGCCTCGCGCAACCTGCCGATCACCAGCTCCGGTGATGAAATCTTCAACACCATCCGCGCGACCAGCGGTTCGGCCTTTGCGCTCGGCGGGGCGGGCAACACCGGTTCGGCGCTGGTCACGGGCACGTCCCTGTCCAGCTACAACGGGCATAGCTACGAGGTGAGCGTTGGCGCCGGGCCGAGCTACCAGGTTGTCGATGCCACGGCCGGCTCGCCCGTGTCCGTCACGCCCAGCGTATCCGCCAGCGGCGAGGTCAGCCTTGCCTTTGACGGCGTCACCCTGAACCTCAGCGGCGCACCGGCGGCGGGCAACACCTACTCGGTCTCCACCGTGGCCAGCACCTTCGATGTGCTCGGCAACTTCGTGACGGCCCTCAACTCGGGCAATTCGGCGGCGACCCGCTTCGGTGGCCTGCAGGCAATCGCCGGCATGGATGCGGTGCAGGAGAGCGTTTCCCGGGTTCGCTCGGGGGTGGGTTCGCGCATGGTCGAGGTTGAAACCCAGCAGAACATCAACGGGGATCTCGACCTGCAATACACCCAAACCCTGTCGCGCCTGGAGGGGAGCGACGAGGCCAGCTTCGCCGAGTCCATCAGCAACCTGGCCCAGCAGAAAACCTATCTCGAAGCCGCCCAGCAAAGCTTCATGAAGGTGAGCAATCTGTCGCTCTTCAACTACCTGTGAGCCACTCGCCCGTGAAAGCGTTTCGGCGTGCCACCGCCGCCGTGGCGCTCGCCGCCCTCGCCACCGGCTGCAGCACTGCGCCTTCGCTGGATTGGGCGGCGCTGCCGGCCGGCGCCATGCTGGCCTCGGATGCCGGCTACCTCAAGATGCCGATGATTGCCGGTGCGGTGGTGTTTTACCTTGTGCTCGATCCGCTGGCGCCCAACTGGACGATCGAGGAATCCCGCCAGGGGGATGACCGCTACCTTCTCGCGCTGCGCCACAAGGCCATTCACAACGGCGGCGACGGCGAGGCCCGCCAGGTGTTCAGCCGGCGTGCCGCCCAGCTCGCCGGTCAGCCCGGCTTTGGCGCCTACGAGGTGTTGACATGGCAGCAGGGCATTGAAAGTTCGCGGCCTTTTGCACGGCGCGTGGCTTACGGCGAAGTGCGCCTGCTGCGCGTTACGCCGCCGGTGGCGGCCGCCAAACCGTGACTCTTCCAGCCCTTACTGGCTAAACCGGTAGCGGTTCGCCGCGTGCGTGGCCCAGCCGCAGTTGCCGGTCAGCTCCAGCACCTGGGTGTGGTACTTAAGGATGCTGGCGCGGTGGGCAACGCTGACCAGCGTTGTTCCGGTTTCCTGCAGTTGCCGGTAGAGCGCGGCTTCGTTGGCGGGGTCGAGGGCGCTGGTGGCCTCGTCGAGAATGGCGAAGCGGGGCCGGGCGAGCAGTACACGGGCAAAGGCCAGGCGCTGCTGTTCACCGACCGAAAGCACTTTCTCCCAGTCGAGTTCCAGGTCGAGGCCGCCGAAACGGCTTGCCAGATCGGTCAGCTTGACCTTCTCCAGCACCTCCAGCAACTGCGCGTCGCCGATCGAAGTGTCCTGGTTGGGGTACAGCAGCTGGGCCCGCAGGCTGCCGATCAGCATGTAGGGCTGTTGGGGCAGAAAGAGGATGTCCTTCGGCGGCGGCCTGTAGATCGTGCCCTTGCCTGATTTCCAGAGGCCGGCAATGGCCCGCAGCAGCGAACTCTTGCCGCTGCCGCTCTGGCCGACAATCATCAGCCCCTCGCCGGGCTTGATCGCGATCGACAGCTTTTGTACCAGCGTGCGCTGGTTTCCCGGCGTTTGCAGGGTCACATCGTCCAGCGTGAGGTGGGGGGCTTCCTGCGCGTGGATGGTGCTGCCCTTCGGGGCCGCCTCGGCCGGCTGTCCGGACAGCACGCCGGCCAGGGTGTCGAGACGTTCGACGCCGGCGGCGAAGCGGCTCAGGCTTTCGAAGTTTTCGATGACGACCGAAATGGCGCTCAGCACCGCCGCGAAGGCGCCGGCGGCCTGCACCGCCCGACCCACTTCCAGTTCGCCCGACAGCACGCGCTCGGCAATGATGGCGCTCGGGATGACGACGGTCAGCAATGAGAAGGCCTGCTGGAAAAGGTTGAGGCCGAACTGGTTGCGGATCAGGCGTTTGTAGTTGTTGAACGCCATCGTGAAGCGGCGCCTGATTTGTTGCAGCTCCTGCGCCTCGCCCCGGTAGAAGGCGATGGATTCGGCGTTTTCGCGCACCCGCACCAGGCCATAGCGAAAATCCGCCTCCCGCCGCAGCTGGAGAAAGTTGAGGTTCATCAGCCGGATGCCGAACACGTAGATGGTGATCAGCGTGCCGACGGTGGCGTAGCACACCAGGAAATACACCAGCTCGTGGGAGATCGACCACAGCACGCGGCTGAAGGCCACCAGTTGCAGCAGCGCCCCGGTGAAGATCAGCAGGAAATACAGCGAGCGCTGGGTGAAGGTGTTGATGTCCTCGGCGATCCGCTGGTCCGGGTTGTCGATGGCGGCGTTGGCGTTGAGTTCGTAGAACTGGCGGTGGCTGAAGTATTTTTCGAGGAAGCGCTCGGAGAGCCAGCGTCGCCAGTGAATGCCGAGGTTGTCGCGAACATAGTAGAAGAGGGCCAGGATCGGCACCGCGGCAATGACCACCAGCACGCAGGTCTGGATGGCTTCCCAGAAGCGCGCTTCGTCGCGGGCGGCGAGGGCGGATGTGAATTCGCCGGTCAGCTCGTTGAGGAGGACCGCGAAGCGTGTCTGCCCCACCAGAAGGATCACCAGCAGCGCCAGCAGGCCCCAGGCCTTCAGCTTTTCGCCATGGCGCCAGTAGGGCCAGGCAATGGCCCAGAAGCGTCGCCAGAGGTAAACGGTTGGTGACTTCATGATTTTCACGCGCCAGCGGTTTGGTGTGGAGCGGCGCGGCCTGCCACCGGCAAACCGGCCTTGCTTGCGGTGACGCAGGCAGCCCTTCAAGGATCCACCGTTCGTAATTAGATCACCAAGCGCAGGCTTCGCGGTTTTCGTTGTGGGGGCTGCTGCGGCCGCCCCGGCCAGCGCGCCTGCCTGCAAGCGTCTCTGAGCCTTGCGGGGGAGGGCCGAACTTCGTAAGGTGCGCGCATTGCACGCACGAATGAACGCCATGGACCGCATGACCGAACGCCGCCGGGATCGCCGCATTCCGCTCGGTTGCAAGGTGGGAATCAAGCTGAAGGGCGGCGCCGCGCTCGTCGTGGGGACCTGCGTCGAGCTGGGCGTGGGGGGAATGACCATCCACTCCACCCACGTGCCGCAGATGGATGAAGTCTTCGAAATCGCCGTGCTGCCGCCCGCGCCGGGCGGTGCCTGGCAGGCCCTGCACGCACGGGTGCGCGTGCGCCGTTGCCACGGGCTGCCGGAGGGCGGCCTCTACGAAATGGGCGTCGAGATCGTCGAGGTCATCAAGTAGAGGCCGGGTTTCGGTCTTTAGCCCGCCGGCCCCGCGGCGAGCCCGGCCTGGGCTTCACCGACGCTGCCGTACATCCGGGGCGGCTGCTCGCTGCGCGTGAAGGCTGCGCCCAGTTGCAGGCGCAGGAAGGTGCTCGAAGTGTAGCGGGTGACGCTGGTGTAGTGCGCGGCGACCAGCTTCTTCACCATCGCTGCGTAAGCGTCGATCAATTCCGGTTCAATGTTGAATCGATCGTAATTGACGACGGCGCTCACCTTGTGGCCGATCGGCGCCACCCGGGCTTCCACCGCCGCGCGGATGCGCTCGATGTCGGCCGCGCTGCGGATCGTCAATCCCTCGAAATTCACGAAGAACAGCTTGCCCGCCGGGTCGTAGGCGAGCCGGGCGTCCATCGGCATCTCGAGCAGATCGGGGCGCAGGTTCATCGGGCCGTCGGCAAAGATGCGCGGGTCCATGAGGGCCGGCTCGGACGGAATCAGCGGGCGGAAGGCCATCTTGTCCAGAATGTCCCGCTGGATGTCGATGCCCGGCGCCACTTCGATCAGCTCGAGGCCGTCCGGGCCGAGCCGGAACACGCAGCGCTCGGTGATGTAGAGCACCGGCGTGCCGCGCCGGTTGGCCTGCGGGCCGCTGAATGTGCGGTGTTCCACCTGCTCGACGAACTTGGATGAACCGCCGTCGTTGAGGATGGCGAGCTTGCCGGCCGCGACGGCGATCTCCAGGTTGCCGGCCGTGAAAGTGCCGACGAAAACCACCTTCTTGGCGTTCTGGCTGATGTTGATGAAACCGCCGGCGCCGGCCAGGCGCGGGCCGAAGCGCGACACGTTGAGATTGCCTTCCCGGTCGGCCTGGGCCAGGCCGAGAAAGGCCATGTCCAGCCCGCCGCCGTCGTAGAAGTCGAACTGGCTGGGCTGATCGATGATGGCCTGGGTGTTTACCGCGGCGCCGAAGTTGAGGCCGCCGGCCGGCACGCCGCCGATGACGCCCGGCTCGGCGGTCATGGTGATCAGGTCGATGACTTTTTCTTCGGTGGCGACATTGGCGATGCCCTCGGGCATGCCGATGCCCAGGTTGACGACGGCGTTGGCGCGCAGCTCCAGCGCGGCGCGGCGGGCGATGATCTTGCGCTCGTCCATCTCCATCGGGGCGATGCCCGACATGGGCACCCGCAGCTCGCCCGAGAAGGCCGGGCTGTAGGGCTCGATGAAGGTCTGCATGTGGTATTCGGGTTTTTCGGAGACCACCACGCAATTGACGAAAATGCCGGGAATCTTCACCTGCCGGGGGTTGAGCGAGCCGCGCTCGGCGATGCGCTCGACCTGGGCGATGACGATGCCGCCCGAGTTGTGGGCGGCCATCGCAATGGCCAGGGCTTCGAGAGTCAGCGCCTCCTTTTCCATCGTGATGTTGCCGTCCGGGTCGGCGGTGGTGCCGCGGATGATGCCGACATGGATCGGGAAGGCCTTGTAGAACAGGTATTCCTCGCCGTCGATGTCCATCACGCGGACCAGGTCGGTGGTGGTGCGCGCGTTGAGCTTGCCGCCACCAAAGCGCGGATCGACGAAGGTGCCGAGGCCGACCCGGGTGAGGGTGCCGGGCTTGCCGGCGGCAATGTCGCGGAACAGGTGGCTGATGACGCCCTGGGGCAGGTTCCAGGCTTCGATGCGGTTGGCCACGGCGAGTTGCTGCAGGCGCGGCACCAGGCCCCAGTGCCCGCCGATCACCCGCGCCACGAGGCCGTCGTGGCCGAGGTGGTTGAGGCCGCGCTCCTTGCCGTCGCCCTGGCCGCCGGCATAGACGAGGGTGAGGTTGCGGGGGGCGCCGAGGCCCTGGATATCTTCGCCTTCATTTTCGAGGTAGAGCGCTTCGAGGGCGACGGCGATGTTTTCGGGAAAGCCGATGCCGACGAAGCCGCCGGTGGCGACGGTGTTGCCGTCGCGGATGAGGCGCACGGCTTCGCGGGCCGAGACGATCTTGCCATTGTCCTGGGAGGGCAGCGTGGCAGTGGGCAGACGGGTGTTCATCGTGATGACTCCTGTTGGCCTGGGGGCGCCGCGCCTCAGACGAGACCGGTGAGGTAGTAGGTGGCGATGATGGCGAACACGGCGCTGGTCTTGATCAGCGTGATCGCGAAGATGTCCTTGTAGGCCACCTTGTGGGTCAGGCCGGTGACGGCCAGCAGGGTGATGACGGCGCCGTTGTGGGGCAGGGTGTCCATGCCGCCGCTGGCCATCGAGGCGACGCGGTGCAGCACTTCGAGGGGAATGCCCGCGGTGTTGGCGGCGCTGATGAAGGTTTCCGACATGGCGGCCAGCGCAATGCCCATGCCGCCCGAGGCGGAGCCGGTGATGCCGGCGAGGGTCGTTACGGTGATGGCTTCATTGATCAGCGGGTTGGGGATGACTTTCAGCGCATCGGCCACCACCAGGAAGCCCGGCAGCGCCGCGATGACCGCGCCGAATCCATACTCGGAGGCGGTGTTCATCGAGGCCAGCAGGGCGCCGCTCACCGCTGCCTTGGAGCCTTCGGCGAAGCGCGTCGCGACGGTTTTCCAGGCGAAGATCATGACGGTCAGGATGCCGATCAGCAGCGCGCCTTCCACCGCCCAGATGGCGGCAATCTTGGAGACGTCCTGCACTACCGGGGCGGCCTTGCCGATCACCGCCGGGATGAAGCTGTGGCTCTTGCCGTAGAGGGTGGGGATGAGGTCGGTGAAGAGTTTGTTGGTGATGCCGACCAGCACCAGGGGCAGGATTGCGAGGAGCGGGTTGGCCAGCTTTTCCTTGTCGTCGAAGGGGGCGGGTTCGTTCAAAAGCTCGGTGCCGTAGCCTTCGCCGGCGGCCTGGGCCGAGCGGCGGCGCCATTCCAGGTAGGCCATGCCGGCCACGAAGATCAGGATCGAACCGATGACGCCCAGCGCCGGGGCGGCGTAGATGTTGGTCTTGAAGAAGGTGGTCGGGATGACGTTCTGGATCTGCGGCGTGCCGGGCAGCGAATCCATCGTGAAGGAGAAGGCGCCGAGCGCGATGGTGCCGGGGATGAGGCGCTTCGGGATGCCGCCCTGGCGGAACATTTCAGCCGCGAAGGGATACACCGCGAAAACCACCACGAACAGCGAGACGCCGCCATAGGTGAGGAGTGCGCAGACCAGCACGATGGACAGCATCGCCCGCTCGGCGCCCACCAGCTTGATGACCGACGAGACGATGGACTTGGAGAAGCCCGACAGTTCGATGACCTTGCCGAAGATCGCGCCGAGCAGGAAGACCGGGAAGTAGTTCTTTACGAAGCCGACCATCTTGTCCATGAACAGCCCGGTGAACATCGGGGCGACGAGGGTCGGGTCGGTGAGCAGTACGGCGCCGAGGGCGGCGATGGGGGCGAACAGGATGACGCTATAACCCCGGTATGCGATGAACATCAGAAAGCATAGCGAGGCCAGGACGATTAGAAATGACATGATTGGGATCTCCTCCGTTGCAGGTTTGCGGAGTGATCCATGGCAGAAAGCGTGCCAAGATTTTTCTTATTGATTAATAAGGAAATTTTTTGATGGGGTGGGCCCGGCTGTCCGGACAGCCGGGCAGGGTGTCTGCGCGGGCAGACAGCTTTCGGCCGGGGCCGCCGCGATCAGCCGTTTGTCGCGGATGAGATGCCCAGCGCGGCGAGCTTTTCGTACAGCGAGGCCCGCGAGATGCCGAGGCTGCGGGCTGCCTGGGCCTTGTTGCCGCCGGCGGCGGAGATGGCGGCGGCGATGGCCTGGCGTTCGGTGTCCTGCTGGAGCTGCTCGAGGGTGCGTGCGCCGCGGCTTGCGGTGGGCCCGGCGTGCGCTCCAAGGCCGGGCAGGATCTGCTCGAAGTCCGACCGCTCGAGGATGTCGGCGTCGGACATCAGCAGGGCACGTTCGAGCACGTTGGACAGCTCGCGGACATTGCCCGGCCAGCTGTGCAGGGCCAGGTAGTCCAGCGCCGGCGCGGCAATGCTGCGCGGGTGCTCGCCGAGCTGGCGGGTCAGCGCCTCGGCGAGGGATTCCGAAATCAGCGGGAGGTCGTCGAGGCGTTCGCGTAGCGGCGGGACGTCGAGGGTCATCACGTTGAGCCGATAGAAAAGGTCGGCCCGGAAGCGGCCTTCTTCCACTTCCTTGGCCAGTTGGCGGCTGGTGGCGGCGATGATGCGCACGTCGATGGCGATCAGCCGGTTCGAGCCGACGGGTTCGATTTCCTTTTCCTGCAGCGCCCGCAGCAGCTTGGCCTGGAGGGCCAGGGACATGTCGCCGATCTCGTCGAGAAAGAGCGTGCCGCCCTGGGCCAGCTCGAACTTGCCGCTGCGCCCCTTGCGGTCGGCGCCGGTGTAGGCGCCCGGTGCGACGCCGAAGAACTCCGACTCCAGCAGCGTGTCGGGAATGGCGGCGATGTTCACGGCGACAAAAGGCCCGGCAGCGCGGGGGCTGGCGGCGTGGATGGCGTGGGCCAGCAGCTCCTTGCCGGTGCCGGTTTCACCGAGGATCAGCACCGGCGAGCTGGCGCGGGCGGCCCGCCTGGCCTTGTCCTTGACCGCGATGCAGCGGGGGCTGGCGCCGACGAAACTGGTGAAGGTGTATTTGCTGCGTCGCGCTTCGTCGAGTTTGCGACGGGTGTCGGCCAGTTCAAGGCGCAGGTTCTGGAAACGCGAGACAAGCGGCATGAGCTGGCGGGGGTCGTCGAAGATCACCACGCCGACGCCGCCGATCAGCTCGCCGGCGGCGTCCCACACCGGCAGCCGCATGACGACGAAGGAATCGCTGCCGAACTCCATGATGTCGAGCATGATCGGCTTGCCGCTGCTCACCACGCTGCGCATCAGGCTGTTGGGGATGACGTCCTCGACCGGCAGGCCGATCACCGACGCCGGATCGGCGATGCCCAGGTGGCGGGGGTATTTCTCGTTCATCCAGACGATCCGGGCCTGCCGGTCGACGATCAGCAGCCCCTCCGAGAGTTCGGAGAAGGCGGCCAGAAGGGTGTCCATGGTCCGCTGGCGGATGCGCTCGGCTTCCGCGGCGAAGTGTTCTGATGCCATCGTTCCCTGCCTGATTTTTTACGTGTCGCAGGAGGATAGCGCAGCTTGGGCGGTGTCCGTTCGTGTTGCCGCCGGGGCGGGCTAGGGGCTGCTCGTCAGGCCGGTTTCGGCGGCAGTTTGCGGGCCGATCCGGGTTTCCCGCAGGGAGTCCGGAATGGCGGCCGTGTCGGCGGAAAGCGGAATCCGCCCGGCCATGATTTCGGCCAGCGCCTGCGGGTGGCGCGGCACGCGGGCGGGTTCGGCGTAGCCGTCGGGGAAGACGGGCAACAGGCTGCGGGCCTCGTATTTGTCGGTGGCGCCCAGGGTGTGGAGCAGTTCGTGGGCGATCACCACGGCGTTGCGCTGCCGCTCGTCGCGGCTGGCAAAAACCTTGACCACGCCGATCAGGCCTTTCTCGAGGCCCAGCGAGTGATCCAGCTCGGGCGTGCGGGCCGGATCGTGGTAGAGCACGAACAGCCGCACATCCGGCCGCGGCCCCGGTGCTGCGTCGTGGCGCCAGGCCCAGAAACGCAGCTGCAGGCTCCACAGGGCCACGGCCGCGCCGCTGCCATTGGCGGGGAAGGCGGGTGGCAGGGATTCGAGCGGCGCGGCGAGATTGATCGCCAGCGGGCGCAGCAGCGGCCGGCCGTGGCGCTCGACTTCGTTCTGCAGCCATTCGCTGATGGGGGCGAAGTCGTCGGCGTGCAGGCTGGCGACGATCCTCCGCGTGACGGCCGAGTCGTCGGCGGCGATCGGGTAGATCGTGGCGTGCAGGGTGCTTTGCCACGCGCTTGCCCGGGCTTTGCTTTTCCAGGCGCCCACCGCGAGGGTGGCGAGGATGAACAGCAGGAGGGCGATGCGTAGCGCGCGGAACATGGGTGCGGGGGTTTCAGATGCTCACGGCGGGCTTGCCGGCGGGCATGTCGAGGGGGCACACGAGCGCGTGCTGTTCGGTTGCCCGCCGGGTTTCCTTGGTCAGGGCACGGTACAGGGCGGTGAAGGGCTGGGGCACGCTCTCGATGAATACGGCTGGGTAGATGAACCGGTAGGACACGATCTTGAAGATTTGTCCGGCCAGAGTGGCGGCGGCTGCGCGCCGTGGTTCTTGTTTAGTGTGCAGGACGCAGGCTAAAAAAGCCCGGCACGCGGGCCGGGCTTTTTCGGGCTGGACGCCTGGTATTACGCCGTCACGACCGGGATCTTGCCGATCTTGGCCTGCCATTCCTGCGGGCCGGTGGTGTGCACCGAGGTGCCGGCGGAATCCACCGCCACGGTGACGGGCATGTTCTCCACGTCGAACTCGTAGATGGCTTCCATGCCCAGGTCGGCAAAGCCGACGACCTTGGCCGACTTGATGGCCTTGGCCACCAGGTAGGCGGCGCCGCCGACGGCCATGAGGTAGGCCGACTTGTTGTCCTTGATGGCCTCGATGGCGACAGGGCCGCGCTCGGACTTGCCGACCATGGAGATCAGGCCGGTTTGCTCGAGCATCATGCGGGTGAACTTGTCCATGCGGGTGGCGGTGGTGGGGCCGGCCGGGCCGACGACTTCGTCACGCACCGGGTCCACCGGGCCGACGTAATAGATCACGCGGTTGGTGAAGTCGACGGGCAGCTTTTCGCCCTTGGCCAGCATGTCGGCAATGCGCTTGTGGGCGGCGTCGCGGCCGGTGAGCATCTTGCCGTTGAGGAGGAGTTTCTGGCCGGGTTTCCAGGAGGCCACTTCTGCCTTGGTCAGGGTGTTCAGGTTGACCTGGGTGGCGGACTTGAGATCCGGCGTCCAGGTGACGGCAGGCCAGTCTTCGAGCCTGGGCGGTTCGATCCTGGCCGGGCCGGAGCCATCCAGATGGAAGTGGCAGTGACGCGTGGCGGCGCAGTTGGGCACCAGGGCCACCGGCAGGTTGGCGGCGTGGCAGGGGTAGTCGAGCACCTTCACGTCGAGCACGGTGGTGAGGCCGCCGAGGCCTTGCGCGCCAACGCCGAGGGCGTTGATCTTTTCCATCAGTTCGAGGCGCAGCTCTTCCGGGCGGGTCAGCTTGGCACCCGTAGCGGCCTTGGCTTTCAGCTCATGGATGTCCACCGGCGCCATGATCGATTCCTTGGCCAGCAGCATGGCTTTTTCCGGCGTGCCGCCGATGCCGATCCCGATGATGCCCGGCGGACACCAGCCGGCGCCCATTTCGGGGATCTTCTTGAGCACCCAGTCCACCAGGTCGTCGGAGGGGTTGAGCATGGCGAACTTGGACTTGGCTTCGGAGCCGCCGCCCTTGGCCGCGCAGATGACTTCCACGTGGTGGCCCGGGACGAGTTCGAAGTGGACCACCGCCGGGGTGTTGTCCTTGGTGTTCTTGCGGGCGCCGGCCGGGTCGGCCAGCACCGAGGCGCGCAGGGGGTTGTCCGGGTTGCCGTAGGCGCGGCGCACGCCTTCGTCGATCATCTGCTGGACGCTCATGGTGGCGTCCGGCCAGGTGACCTGCATGCCGACCTTGATGAAGACCATGCCGATGCCGGTGTCCTGGCAGATCGGGCGGTGGCCTTCGGCGGCCATGCGCGAGTTGGTCAGGATCTGGGCGATGGCATCCTTGGCGGCGGGGCTTTCCTCGCGTTCGTAGGCTTCACCCAACGCCTTGATGTAGTCCAGCGGGTGGTAGTAGCTGATGTACTGGAAGGCGTCCGCGACGGACTGGATCAGGTCTTCCTGTTTGATGGCAGTCATGGGTGAAGCTCCCTCTTTTTGAGTTTAGTGTTTTGTCAGCAAAACGGTCTGGTTCATCATCTTGTCGACCAGCGCCATGGCGAACGCGGAGACGAGGAACACGACGTGAATGATCACCTGCCACATGATGGTGTGCTCGGAGATGTTCGCGGCGTTGATGAAGGTTTTAAGCAGGTGGATCGACGAGATGCCGATGATCGCCGTCGACAGCTTGATCTTGAGTACGCCGGCGTTCACGTGGGACAGCCATTCGGGCTGGTCCGGGTGGTCGTCGAGGTCGAGCCGTGAAACGAAGGTTTCGTAACCGCCGATGATGACCATGATCAGCAGGTTGGCGATCATCACGACGTCGATCAGGCCGAGCACCACCAGCATGGTTTCGGTTTCGCTGATGTGGCCGCCGGCGCTGATCACCGAGCTGACCAGATGGCCCAGCTCGGCCATGAACAGCCACACGTAGATGCCCTGGGCGACGATCAGGCCGAGGTAGAGGGGCGCCTGAAGCCAGCGGCTCCAGAAGATGAAACGTTCGAGTGTTTGCGTGCCTTTGCTCATGTTTGGGAACTGCTGTTTGGGGAGCACGGATTTTATCATCGGCGCAGGGCCGCCCGAGGCGGTAAAATGCTGGACTTTGTTTTTCTGCCTCAAGGGCTTTTCGCATGAATCTGCAACCCATCACCGCGCTGTCGCCCCTCGACGGCCGTTATGAATCCAAGGTTTCCGCGCTCCGCGAGCATTTTTCGGAATTCGGCCTGATCCGCAACCGGGTCAAGGTCGAGGTCGAATGGCTCAAGGCCCTTGCCGCCGCGCCGGAGCTGGCTGAAATCGCGCCGTTCTCCGCCGCCACCGTGGCCGAGCTCGATGCCGTCATCGCCGGCTTCTCGGTGGCCGACGGCGAAGCCGTGAAAGCCATCGAGGCCACCACCAACCATGACGTGAAGGCCATGGAGTATTGGCTCAAGGAGCGCCTCGGCCACAACCCCGAAGTCACCCGCGTCACCGAATTCATTCACTTTGGCTGCACCTCCGAAGACATCAACAACGTCTCCCACGCCCTGATGCTGCGTGACGGCCGCAACAGCGTGCTGCTGCCGGCGCTGGACAAGATCATCGCCCGCCTTGTCGAGCTGGCCCACCAGCACGCCGAGCTGCCGATGCTCTCGCGCACCCACGGCCAGCCCGCCAGCCCGACCACCCTCGGCAAGGAAATGGCCAACGTGGTGTATCGCCTGCGCCGCGTGCGCGCATCGATTGCCGCGGTCGAACTCACCGCCAAGTTCAACGGCGCCGTCGGCAACTACAACGCCCACCTGTCGGCCTACCCCGAGTTCGACTGGGAAGGCTTCAACGGCCGCTTCATCGAATCCCTCGGCCTGGCCTTCAACCCCTACACCATCCAGATCGAACCCCACGACGCGATGGCCGAGCTGTTCGACGCCACCGCGCGCGCCAACACCATCGTCCTCGATATCTGCCGCGACATCTGGATGTACATCTCCCTGGGCTACTTCAAGCAAAAGCTCAAGGCCGGCGAAATCGGCTCGTCCACCATGCCGCACAAGGTCAACCCGATCGACTTCGAGAACGCCGAAGGCAACCTGGGCCTCGCCAACGGCGTGCTGCGCCACCTGGCCGACAAGCTGCCGGTGTCGCGCATGCAGCGCGACCTCACCGATTCCACCGTGCTGCGCAACATGGGCGTGGCCTTCGGTTACGCCGTGCTGGCCTACGATTCCTGCCTGCGCGGTCTCGGCAAGCTCGAAGCCGAGCCGGCCCGCCTGGCGGCCGACCTCGATGCCTGCTGGGAAGTGCTGGCCGAGCCGATTCAAACCGTGATGCGCCGCTATGGCATCGAAAACCCCTACGAGCAGCTCAAGGAACTGACCCGCGGCAAGGGCATCACCAAGGCTGCGCTGCAGGCGTTCATCGGCACCCTGGCCATCCCCGAAGCCGAAAAGGCCCGCCTGATGGACATGACGCCGGGCAGCTACATCGGCAAGGCCGCCGAGCTGGCCAAGCGCATCTAAGGGGCTGACAGCATGGCTTTTGCAGACAAGCTCAAGACCCTGCCGGGCGTCTCCCACCTGGCGTCGATCCAGCTGCTCAACGCGGCCGACGAGATCGTCGCCACCATCGAGAACAAGCCCGGCCAGGCCGGCTCGCTGGCGGTGTACAACCACCTGGCCCAGATCCACGGCGCCATCACTCCGGACGCCGCCACGCAGGGCATCGAAATCTTTGCCGAGCATGGCGAGGATGCGCGCCTGAACCCCGGCAAGCACCCCAACATCGACCGCCTGATCGGGCTGGCCGAACGGGGTGAAACCTTGCGGGTGAAGCACGTGTTTGCCGCCTGACGCATCGCGTCGGGCCGCAACTCAAAGGGGCAGCCGCTTGGCTGCCCTTTTTTTTGTCAGTGGGCCGCGCGCTGGCGCACGGTCAGCAGCCGGATGAGGCCGAGGCCGATGGCGATGCCAAGCGAATCGGCGAGCCAGTCCAGGGCTTCGCCGTAGCGGTTGGTGGTGAGGGTTTGCTGGCAGATTTCGATCAACAGGCCGTAGGCCACCAGCCCGGCGGCGATCCGGGGCGCCCGCGCTGGCCAGCCGCTCCAGCCCGTCAGCATGAGCACGCAGAAGGCGATGGCGTGTTCAAACTTGTCCTGGTTGGACACGACGCTGATCTGGGCGGGCAGAGGCATCATCGTCAGAATGAAGACAAGGATGACCGCGACGACAAACGCGGCGCGAAACAGGGGCTGGGGCAGGCGGAGAAACATGGGGAGGTTGCTTGTTGCGGTGCCGCATTGTAGCTGCGGCCGCGCCGTTCAGGCGTCGCGCACCTGCCGCCGGGCGGCCAGCCATTCCCACACCAGCCCGCTCGGAAAATCCTGCCCGGTCAGCACGAACTTCAGCGTGTGACTGTTGAAGAGGGTCAGCCCCAGATCCTTGTGGGCGGTTTCGCTGCCTACCAGCAGCAGTTGGTCGCCGAGCCGGATGGGCTCCTCGAGGCCGGGCAGGAGGCGCGGCGGATCCCCTTCGCGCAGCAGCAGCAGCGGGACGCAGGCCAGCGGCGGGCGGTCGGTGACCGGGGTGCGCAGCAGTTCGCCGAGTTTGAGTTCTGCCGCGTTGCGCAGCAGCAGGCGATACACCGACGGTGCCTGCGAGATGTTGAGACTTACGCTCCACACGGTGGGCACGTCCCAGCCGAAGCGGCCGGTGAGATCATTCAGCAGCGTCTCGGCCCAGGCGTCGTCGGCCTGGCGCACGAAGGCCAGGAAGGGCGCGAGCAGCGGGGTGGTCAGGATGGCGAGGCATTCGTGGGCGACGATCTCGGCGGGCACCATCGCGAAATCCGATTCGAAGGCGTCGAACAGCGCCCGGTTGGCAACGTGGTTCTGGCGCAGCACGGTAAAGAGCTTAGGGTTGAGCTCCCGGGCGGTGACCACGGTGGAGAGGTTGTTGACGTCGCTGGCGGTGGCGGCAACGATGCCGACGGCGTCGGCGATGCCCGCCGCCCGGAGGGCTTCGCCGCCGGTGCCGTCGCCCTTGATCCAGCTATGTGTCGCGGCGAGCGGTGCGGCGCGGTCGATGATGGTGACCGGCAGTCCGGCGTTCTCCAGCGCCTCGGTCATTACCCTTCCGAAGGTGCCATAACCGCACAGCACCCACTTGCCCTCGGGGGGCTCCCGGTGGCGGGTGACCGTGGTGCCCGGCAGGCCGGTAAGCCACAGCAGCAGGTTGTAGGCCGCCGGCGAGTGCAGGGCCAGGGCCATGTATTCGCCGAATTTTTCAAAGGGATTGATGATGTGGCGGGTGCCGAAGGAGGCCATGTTGGCCGCTGTTTCGGCATGCTCGGCGCGGCACAGTGCGTGCAGCGACGGGGCCAGCAGGCGCGCGGCGATGGCCACCGCGAGGTTGGTGCTGTCGTCGTTGGTGAGGGCGATCACGCCGCGGCAATACCGGCTGGTGAGCCCGGCGAGGATCAGCGTATCGGGCTGGCCGGCGTCGGCGCACAGGGCCGGCATGTCGGCCGAGTAGCTTTGCAGTTCGAGGTCGCCCACCTTGGCTTCATCTCTTTCGATCACCACCGCCCGGTAGCCCAGTTCGTCCAGTGCCTGGCAGATCAGGTGCCCGGCCTCGCCGTAGCCGCAGATCAGGTAGAAGGGTTCGCGCAGGTGGCGCACCTGACGTGCGAAGCGCTGTGCCGCCACTGCGTTGAGGAAGTTCTTGTCCTGCAGCATCGCGAACACCGTGCCCAGCGTGTAGGCCCAGCCGATTACCGACAGGTAAATGCAGAACGTGACCCACAGGCGCTGCTGCTCGGAGAAGGCGTAGGGTATTTCGCCAAAACCGATGGTGGTTGCGGTGTAGCTGATGAAATAGGTGGCGTGGAAAAAACTCAGCCGCGGCATGCTGCCGCCGTTCGGGTCCAGCGGGCCGGGCATCAGGGTGAGCCCCAGCACCGACACCGAAAAAATCACGATGAGCACGATCAGCGGCGTGCGCAGCCGCCGCAGAACCAGAAAAATCGTGCTGGTCGGGGTGCCGTTCACGGCATCAGCGCCGCTGCATGATGGTCTCGGCGATCAGGATCACCACTGAAATCACGTTGGCAAACAGCGCACCGCCCGACAGCGACACGATGCTCGACATGGT
>Ga0209277_10000120_pt1 | contig 40435 bp, 35 predicted proteins | sample JI81AbrownDNA_FD_187503 | JGI IMG/M metagenome (GOLD analysis project Ga0209277, IMG submission 187503) | Wastewater effluent complex algal communities from Wisconsin, to seasonally profile nutrient transformation and Carbon sequestration -... | ecosystem: Engineered > WWTP > Effluent > Algae... | reverse complement strand
GAGATGGAGTGGGGCGCTCTCGACGTGCGCTACGTCACCGAGCCCGCGGCCGCCACCGAAACCGGGCGCGCCACCCTGCAGCTCTGGATCAAGGCCGAGTCGCGATTGCCCGACGACCCGCGCATCCACCAGATGGTGCTGGCCTACCTCTCCGACATCTCGTTGCTCTCGGTCAGCACGGTCACCCACCCGGTCGAGTTCATGTCGTCCAAACTGCAGGCAGCCTCCATCGACCACGCAATGTGGTTCCACCGTCCGGTGCGCGCCGACGAGTGGCTGCTGTACGACCAGGTTTCGCCCTCGGCATCGGGTGCCCTCGGCTTCGCTCAGGGGCGGCTGTTCTCCCAGCAGGGCACGTTCGCGGCCTCCTGCGCCCAACAGGGGCTGATCAGGGTCGTGGAACCGCCCCCTTCGGTGCCCCCCACTGCCACGGCCTGGCCTGCCTGAAGCCGCCGACCGTCCGGGGCGGTCGTGGGTAGAAGGGTGCCGACGCGACGTTCGACCGGGGGGATCACTGTCGCACTGGCACCGACGTACCCACACGGTTTAGGCAGGCGGCGGTCCGACCGAGCGTGCCGAAACGCTGCTCATTGCCGCACCAGGCAAGTGAACGTTCGGGATCGAGGCCGCATGCTTCGCCGCCACGACTCCGACACCATCGGACGCAGCGTCGCGCCGATCGACCCGGTGCTGACGAACGAATCGTGCAGTTGCTCCAGCGTGCGGCCGTGTTGCAGCGGATCGTCACCCGGCGGCATCGCCGGGCCTCCCATTCCCGCCATGCGCATACGAGACGCGGGCGCTCCAGGGGCTCCGCGCGCGTCCCCGACCGGCGGGGGACAGCACAACGGCCCGTCCCCGAAGGGACGGGCCGCGAGGGTGGATCGGGTCAGGCAGCCAGGTCGTGTGCGCTGCGCAGCTTGGCGATCGCATGCCGCTCGATCTGCCGGACGCGCTCGGCGGTGATGCCCCAGACCGCGGCGATGTCGGCGAGTTTGGCCTGCCGCCCGTCCATCAGGCCGTAGCGGCGACGAACCACATCGGCGGAGCGATGATCCAGCGACGACAGCATGTCGTCGAGTCGGGCTCGGTCTTCGGCGTCCAGCACCATCTCGTCGGGACCGGGCGACATCTCGCGGGCCAGCAGGTCACCGAGCGCGGTATCGCCGTCCTCTTCGATCGGGGCGTCGAGGCTGACGTGATCACGAGCCAGTCGGATCAGGTCGATCACCTGCTCCTCCCGCAGGCCCAGCTCGTCCGCGATCTCGATCAACTCGGGTTCGCGACCCAATCGGCGCTCCAAGGTGCGGCGCACGGCCGAGACCTGATTCACCTGCTCGGCGACGTGCACCGGCAGCCGAACGATGCGACCCTGCTGCGCGATGCCTCGTGAGATGGACTGCCGCACCCACCAGGTGGCGTAGGTGGAGAACTTGAAGCCTTTGGCGTAGTCGAACTTCTCGACTGCGCGGATCAAACCGGTGTTGCCCTCTTGAACCAGATCGAGCAGCGGCATCTGGGCGCGGCCGTACTTGCGTGCGACCGACACCACCAGGCGCAGGTTGGCGGTGATGAACCGCTGCAGCGCCTCATCGCCTTCGGCGGCGATTCGTTCCAGCTCGTCGGTGGTGCAGCTCAGTCGTTCCAGGGATCCGTCGTCCATGGTGCCCTCCAGCAGGGCCCTCGCGAACAGTCCCGCCTCGATCCGCTTGGCGAGAATGACTTCCTCCACAGCGGTCAGCAGGGCCGTCTTCGCGATTCCGTCCAGGTACAGGCCAACAGCGTCCTTGCCGTCGATTCCATCGGTGCTTCGGACTCTGTGCGCAGTCGAGATCATGTGCTTCCTTTCGCTCCGTCATCAGTACAACGCAGCGGGGGCACCACTTCTTCGCGTGTTCGCCCTCAATGAACCCTGAACGCACACCCGGGGGTCAAACCAAGACCACAGTCGTACACGGCGGGCGACCCGGGGGGCTTATCAGGCCTCCGGGGCCACCTGATCGATGATCCAGGCCAGCTCGAAGGCCACGTCACGCCACGCCTGGTACCGCCCGGAGACGCCGCCATGGCCGGCCACCAGTTCGGTGCGCAGCAGGATCGGACGGCTCGGGTCGTCGGCCACCGTCCGGCGCAGGTGTGCCACCCATTTGGCGGGCTCGGTGACCTCGACCCGGGTGTCGTTGAGACTCGTGGTGGCCAGGATCGACGGGTAGGCGCCGGCCCGGACGTTCTCGTACGGGGTGTACGACTTCATGCACCGATAGACCTCGGCGTCGTGCAGCGGGTCGCCCCACTCCTCCCACTCGGTCACGGTGAGCGGCAGGTCGGGGTTCAGAATCGTGGTCAGCGCGTCAACGAATGGCACATCGGCATGGACGGCGCGGAACGCGTCCGGGGCCAGGTTGAGGGCCGCGCCCACGGTCAGCCCGCCGGCCGAGGCGCCCTGCGCGACTAGGCGATCGGCGGACGTCCAGCCCGCGTCCGCCAGGTGCCGGGCGCAGGCGACGAAGTCGGTGAACGTGTGCGGTTTGGCCAGCAGACGGCCCTGCTCGTACCAGGCGCGGCCGAGTTCGCCGCCGCCGCGCACGTGGGCGATCGCCCAGACGAAGCCACGATCCAGCAGGCTCAGCCGGGGGATCGAGAACCACGGCGTCATCGATGTCTCGTAGGCGCCGTAGCCGTACAGCAGCGCCGGCGCCGAGCCGTCCAGTGGAACGTCCGCACGATGCACGATCGACAGCGGCACGTGGGTGCCGTCCGGTGCTGTCACCCATTCGCGATGCTGCACGTAGGCGGCGGGGTCGTAGCGGCCGTGCACCGGGTGCTCGAGCACTTCGGTCTGCTTGAGCACCCGTCGCTCGCCGGTGTCTAGGCGGTACTCCTCGAGCCGGCGCGGGGTGATCAGCGACTCGTGCACCAGCCGGATGCGATCGGTGGCGGGATCGTCGGCAGACATTGCTCCGGCGCTATACAGGGGTTCGTCGAAGGTGATCGGCGACGGATCGCCCCAACGGCCGTCCGGTCGGCGGGTGAGCACTTCGATCAGCGGCAGGGCGTTGCTTCTGGAGCTGAGCACCAGGTAGTCGGCGTACGCGCTGACCCCGAGCAGACGTACCCCGTCCCGCTCGCGCACCAGCGGTGTCCAGTCGGACGGGCTGACGGCATCGAACGGCGCCACCGACAGCGCGAACTCGGGCGCGGCGTCGTTGTGCACGATGTAGAGCGCGTCGGTACCTACCTCGACGCTGTATTCGAGACCCTCGCGGCGGGGTGCGATCATGCGCAGCGAGTCGATCGGGTCGTCCACTTCGAGCAGCAGGTACTCACAGGTCTGTTTGCTCTCGGCGGCCAGGATCACCCGGGTGCGGTCGCGTGACTCCTCGACGCCTAGCCAGAACCTCTCGTCCGGCTCGTGCAGCAGCAGGCTGTCCTCGGTCGTGCCGAGGGTGTGCAGCCATACCCGGTCGGGACGCCAGGCCTGATCGACGCTCAAATAGACCAGCCTGCCGTCCCCGCACCAGCAGCCTCCGGCCGCAACAGGCGTCTGGGGCGCGGGCACTTCGTGACGGGTGTCGAGTTCGATCACCCGCAGCCGGTAGCGCTCGTCGCCCGAGCGGTCCTCGCTCCAGGCGAGCAGCCGCCCATCGGGGGAGACATCGCACAGCCCCAGGGCGAAGAAGCTCTCGCCGGCGGCCAGTTCGTTCTCGTCCAGGACGATCTGCTCGCCCTCGGGCGAGGTGGTGACGTCGGGCAGTTGATCGGCGTCCGTGGCCGACAGCCGGCAGTGGATCGGGTAGTCGAGGCCTTCCACCGAGCGGCTGTAGTACCACCAGGTCGAGCCGTCGCCGTGGCGCACGAACGAGGGCACGGTCAGGTCGGTCTGCCGGGTGCGGGTGATGATGTCCGCGTACAACTCGTCGCGCAGCCCGGTCAGGTGTGCGGTGCGTTCAACGGTGTAGGCGTTCTCGGCCGCCAGGTAGCCGACGAACTCCTCCGCGCTCTTGTCGCTCATCCAGGCGAAGTCGTCGGTGAAGTCGTCGCCGTGATGGCTGCGGACGCTGGGACGAACGCTTGCGCGCGGCGGCTGAGACATGCCGTAAACCCTAGTGGCAGGCTGCCGGACAGGATCAGGGCATTGGTGTCGAGTGAGCACCCAGGTGGCGCGTTTGGATTGTTCGGCGGTGCGTGGCAGAATGAGCGAGGCGCCAGCCATTGACAACACCCGGATGGTACGCGCCCAAAACCAAGAATCCGAAAGGCTACTTGTGTCACCTCGCTCCAGCGCCGCAGCCAAAGCTGAAATCGTTTCGGAAGAGGCCGCGACCCCTCGTCGCAGCCGCACCGCAGCATCCGCGAAGGAGCCAGCCGCGACGCGACCGGCGCCCACACGGCGCGTCCGAAAGCCGGTGGCCGTTGCCGCCGCGGCCAAGCCCGAGGTTGACGAGCAAGCCGCTGCAGAAGCCGAAGACGTGGCCCCCGACCAACTCGACGACGACGTCGCGATCGAAGATCTCGAGGTGCCCACCGTCGAGGAGGCCGTCCTGACCCCGGCCGCCGTCGATGTGAAGTTCGCTCGCGAGGGCGACGATGTCGTGTTGACCGTGGGCGGCAAGCGTCGCTCGCTCGACGAGGTCGACGACTCGAGCTTCGAGGAGGCCAAAGAGGCCGTGGTCGAGAAGGAACTGACCGAAGATCAGGGTTTCATCGTCTCTGACGCAGACGATGCCGACGAGCCCGAGCAGCAGGTGATGGTCGCCGGCGCGACCGCCGACCCGGTCAAGGACTACCTCAAGCAGATCGGCAAGGTCGCCCTGCTGAACGCCGAGCAAGAGGTCACTCTCGCCAAGCGCATCGAGGCCGGCCTGTTCGCCGAGGAATCGTCCACCGGACGCGTGGTCTCCGACTCCGACGTCGACGACTACCGCTGGATCTCCGAAGACGGCCGCCGCGCCAAGAACCACCTGCTCGAGGCGAACCTGCGCCTGGTGGTGTCGCTGGCCAAGCGCTACACCGGTCGCGGCATGTTGTTCCTGGACCTGATCCAGGAGGGCAACCTCGGCCTGATCCGAGCGGTCGAGAAGTTCGACTACACCAAGGGCTACAAGTTCTCGACCTACGCCACTTGGTGGATCAAGCAGGCGATCACCCGCGCGATGGCCGACCAGGCCCGCACCATCCGCATCCCGGTGCACATGGTCGAAGTGATCAACAAGCTCGCCCGCGTCCAGCGCCAGATGCTGCAGGACCTCGGCCGCGAGCCCACTCCGGAGGAGCTGGCCAAGGAACTCGACATGACGCCCGAGAAGGTCGTCGAGGTGCAGAAGTACGGCCGCGAGCCGATCTCGCTGCACACGCCCCTGGGCGAGGACGGCGACTCAGAGTTCGGTGACCTGATCGAGGACTCCGAGGCGGTGGTCCCTGCCGAAGCGGTGAACTTCACCCTGCTGCAGGAGCAACTGCACGATGTGCTCGACACCCTGAGTGAGCGCGAGGCCGGCGTGGTGTCGATGCGCTTCGGCCTCACCGACGGCCAGCCCAAGACTCTGGACGAGATCGGCAAGGTGTACGGCGTCACCCGCGAGCGCATCCGGCAGATCGAGTCCAAGACGATGAGCAAGCTGCGGCATCCGTCGCGCTCGCAGGTGCTTCGCGACTACCTGGACTGAGCGTTGAGCGGCTCGACGACCCCGGCGGGTCAGCCGTCCTGGGTGCCGACTGCCCTGCTCGGCCTGATGGTTGCGGCCTGCCTGCTTTCCGGCGTTCTGCTGACCGGACGGGCAGTCGACCACTATCTGCTGCCCACGCCCGGAGGCGGCACCACGGCCATGTCCCGCACCTACCTCGAGCGCGTGGTGCTGTCCGGGCTCGCCTGGGTCACCGCGGCCGGAGCCGGGGCCGGGTTGGCGGTCGTGCTGGTGAAACGGTCGGTGGCCCGGTGGGCGTGGATCGCGCTGACGCTCGGCACGATGATCGTGCTGAACGCCGCCCTGGTGATCGCCGCGATGCCGCAGCCCACCTACTGATGCCGGCTCGGATCCGGCTGGCCGGCCACGACGACCTGCAGGTCATCGCAGAGGTTCGCGCCGACGCGTGGGCCGAGACCTACACCGGGCTGCTGCCCGAGGCACTGGTGTCGGCCCAGCTGCGACGCGTGCCTACTGTCGTCCGACACCTGCAAGGGGTGCTGGACGAGGGCGGATCGCTGTGGTTGGCGCAGCTCGACGGGGCGGTGGTCGGCCATGCCTACGCTCGGGCGAGCTATCAGCCGGACGCCCCCAGGGCGCTGGAGCTGTCGTCGCTGTACCTGCTGCGCCGGGCGCAAGCGATCGGCCTGGGCCGACGCCTGCTCTGGACGGCGATCGGCGATTCGCCCTGTCAGCTGTGGGTGCTGCAGAGCAACGAGCGGGCGATCGCGTTCTACCGGGCCGCCGGATTCGAGCACGACGGTGCGCAGCAGGAACTCGCTCTGTCGTTCGAGGGCGCCCAGGAGATCCGCATGGTGCGCGGCTGAGCCAGCGTCTGTCGCGCGGTCCACTGCTTTTCGTCGCGTGCCGAAATACCGAATGGCTACCTCGATCTGCTCCGAAACGTTTCTTCTGGCCAGTTTGGGGGATCGAGGGAGGCATTCGGTATTTCGTGCGGGTGAGGAAATTTGCACCGTCTCCCACGTTCACTCGAGGGCAGTTGTGAACGCCCTCAGCAGCCCGTCGCTGAACAGGGCGAACCGCACCAACTCGACGCCGGGTGCAGGGTGGGCGCGAGCCGCGGCCACCGCGATACGGGCCACCTCGGTGGCCTCCCAGCCGTAGACGCCCGCGCTGATCGCGGGAAAGGCGACGCTGGTGGCGCCGAGTTCGGCAGCCACGTCGAGGCTGCGAGTGAAGCAGGACGCGAGCAGTGCCGGGTCACGTTGGCCGCGGTGGGCGTTCGGCCCCACAGTGTGGATCACCCATCGGCAGGGCAGGTCGAAGGCGTCTGTCGCGACAGCCTCGCCGACCGGCAGACCGTCGGGCCACGAGCTGTGCCGCACCTGACGACATGCGGCGAGCAACTTCGGACCCGCCGCGGCATGGATCGCACCGTCGACGCCACCACCCCCGAGCAGGCTGGCGTTCGCGGCGTTGACGATGGCGTCCACTCGCTGCGTCGTGATGTCTGCACGGATGGCCTCGATCAAGCTCATCCAGCCACCCTGTCAGGCCTGCATGGGTTTGCCCAGCGGGGGAGTACTCCCCATGGCGCCGGATCGGAGGCTCGGGCGCACTATTGTGTCGGCCATGCCCGATCAGAACCATGAGCGCTTGAACGCAGCCGTAGCGGCGCATCTTCCGGTGGCGATGGAGGCGCAGGAGGCCCTGTCGCGGGTCGTCGACCTCAACGGCCCCTACCAGGCCGACATCCAGCAGGGCACCCTGACGATCGCCGGACGTCCCTTGCGGGTGCTGCTGCTCGGCACGGTGTCGAAGAGCAGCAACACCTGGCTGTGGTCGTGGGCCAACCAGGGCTTCTCCGCTGACGTGCCGGCCATCGCCCCCGTGCGACGGGTCGCCGAGGTAGCCCAGTCGTGGGGTCTGTGGGAGCTCGCCGAGCAGCAGTTCAGCGTGGCGGACGTGATCGACACCGGCCTCGGATCCGGCGCCAGCATCGCGTTGCTTGCGGCGCCACTCGTCGGCGCGACCGCGTTCTACTCCGCCGACTACGGGGCCGGCCTGGCCTACTTCGGCATCGCCGATCCGGCGGTGCAGCGTCCGGTCGCCGAGGCGGTGACGTTCCCGCGCCGCATCATGGATGCGGTCAACCTGCTGCCCGGCCACGCCCGCTCGCAGGTGCTCACCTATGCGTCGGTGCACAACCTGCGCGTGGTGGGCGACGACCGTCAGCTCAAGGTGCACCTGGGCAACGACGTGCTCGCCGTCGACTTCGACGACCAAGCTCGCATCACAAGCATCAGAGGGTCACTCGGCGCAGCCCCGCTGCAGTGAGTGTTCTGCACGGGTTGGCGCCCGCGTTCGTCCGCACCATCGTGGCGGCGGTGCGGCGCGAGTACCCGAACGCACCCCGGCACGTGATGACCGGACCGGACGACACCGCCACCCCGCGTCAGCTGCACCCCGCCTTCTACGGCTGCTTCGACTGGCATTCCGCGGTCGAGATGCACTGGGCGCTGATCCTGCTACTGCCCGAGCTCGACGCGGACGATCGAAGGGCCGCCGAAGGGGTGCTGGACGAACACCTCACGGAGGCCAACCTGGCCGTCGAGCGGCAGTATCTGATCGATCATCCCGGCTTCGAACGGCCCTACGGTTGGGGTTGGGCGCTGGCACTTGCGGACGCCGCGGTCGGCACTCGCTGGGCAGTGCCGCTGCAGCCCCTTGCGGCCACCGTGACCGAGGCGTTCGTCCGATGGCTGCCGCGCTCGCCGCTGCCGATCCGACAGGGCACCCACCTGAACACGGCATTCCCGCTGGCCCGGTCATGGCCATGGGCGGCGCGGCTGGCCGCCTCGGCCGACACGGCACTGGCGGACGCGATCACGCTCGCGGCCCGGCGCTGGTACGGAAACGACCGCGACTATCCGGCCGAGTGGGAGCCCGGCGGCAACGATTTTCTCTCGCCCGCGCTGGCCGAGGCCGAACTGATGGGCTTGGTGCTCGCTGCCGACCGCTTCCGGCTCTGGATCGAGATCGCCCTTCCCGATCTGCTCTCGGGAGGAACCCCCAACCTGCTGCGTCCGGTCACCGGAATCGAGTCCGCCGACGGTCAGGCGGCCCATCTGCACGGGCTCAACCTGCACCGGGCCGCCTGCTTGCGCGCTCTGCAGCGACGGCTGGGTGATTCCCTGGTGCTCGAGCGCGCCGCTCAGGCACACCTGGACGCCGCACTGCCGGTGGTCAGCGGCGGCGATTGGATGGTCGAGCACTGGCTGGCGGCCTACGCGGTGCTGGCCCTGCGGGCCTGACCCGCTCAACCAGCCGACGAGACGACGAACGCCCCGGACGATGCGTCCGGGGCGTTCGTTCGATGCTGGTCAGTTCAGCTTGTCGGTTTCGTCCTGAATGGTCAGTGCCACCTGCTTGATGCGATCCGAGTGGGCCTTGGCATGGTGCGCACAGAAAAGGAGCTCACCGGCATGCAGAGTCACCCGAAGATAAGCCTGCGCCCCACAGCGATCGCAGCGATCCGCTGCGGTCAGCTCGTCCACCGCTGTCGTAGTCATCCGCGTTTCCTCCTTGTTGCTACTTGAGTCTACCAATGTCAACTCTCTGCAAGGCCGGATTGTTCCGTGCCGCGAGACTACCCCCGCACACCAGCCCGTCCGGTGAGCGAACGGCGCCCGCGCGTGGCGGGTGCGAGGCGTTCGGCGCAGGCTCGACGGTGAGGATCAGCCGCGTCGCGGCGGCCCGAGATCCCGTTCCGTGTCCGAGGGTGGCGCTAGCCTCATCGCGTGACCATCAAAGGCAAGCCCGCGGCCGAGGGCCGCGACTACGAGGCGCGGCACCTGCTCGTTCTCGAAGGGCTCGAAGCGGTGCGCAAACGACCCGCGATGTACATCGGTTCGACCGACACCCGAGGTCTGATGCACTGCCTGTGGGAGATCATCGACAACTCCGTCGACGAGGCCCTGGGCGGCTTCGGCGACTCCATCGACGTGTCGCTGAACGCCGACGGCAGCATCACCGTGAACGACGTCGCCCGAGGCATCCCGGTCGACATCGAGCCGCGCACGGGCCTGTCCGGGGTCGAAGTGGTCTTCACCAAGCTGCATGCCGGCGGCAAGTTCGGAGCCGGTTCGTACAACGCCACCGGCGGACTGCACGGCGTCGGCGCCTCTGTGGTCAACGCGTTGTCGTCGCGGCTCGACGTTCAGGTCGACCGCAACGGAGCCACCTGGGCACTGTCGTTCCGGCGCGGTGTGCCGGGCACTTTCGCGGGCGACGGACCGGACGCCGCGTTCACCCCCGGCACGCAACTCGCCAAGGTGGCGCGCGCACCGCGCGGCAAGACCGGCACTCGGGTGCGCTACTGGCCCGACCGGCAGATCTTCCTGCCGGACGCGCAGTTGTCGCTCCCGTCCCTGGTGGCCCGGGCTCGGCAGACCAGCTTTCTGGTGCCGGGCCTGCAGTTGGTGGTCACCGACGCCCGCTCGTCCGAGCCGGTCACCGAGGTGTTCAAGCACGACGGCGGCATCTCGGAGTTCTGCGACTTTCTGTCCACCGACGCAGGCGTCACCGAGGTGTTGCGATTGCAGGGCACCGACTCGTTCACCGAGACCGTACCGATGCTCGACGCCGACGGAGCGATGACTCCCACCGATGTCGACCGCACGTTGGAGGTCGACATCGCCCTTCGGTGGGGGGCCGGCTACGACACCACCGTGCAGTCGTTCGTCAACATCATCGCCACCCCCAAGGGCGGCACCCACGTGCAGGGTTTCGAGCGTGGCATGGTGCGGGCTTTCGCCAAGTCGCTGGAGGGCACCCGGTTGCTGAAGGCGGGCGACGAGGTGATCAAGGACGACATCGTCGAGGGCATGACCGCGGTGGTCACGGTACGGCTGGCCGAGCCCCAGTTCGAGGGCCAGACCAAAGAGGTGCTCGGCACGCCGCCGGCCACCAGGCTCGTCGCCAAGGCCGTCGAGCGTGAGCTCGGCGAGTTCCTCACGTCGACCCGCGCGGCGCAACGAGCCCAAGCGCGGGCGGTGATGGAGAAGGTGGTGTCTGCCTCGCGCACCCGAGTGGCCGCCCGCGCCCACAAAGACAACCAGCGCCGCAAGAATGCGCTCGAATCGAGCACCCTGCCGGCCAAGCTGGCCGATTGCCGTAGCACCGACTCCGATCGCACCGAGTTGTTCATCGTCGAGGGCGACTCGGCCATGGGCACGGCCAAGCTGGCCCGCAACTCCGAGTTCCAGGCGCTGCTGCCGATTAGGGGCAAGATCCTCAACGTGCAGCGGGCCAGCGTGGGCGACATGCTGAAGAACGCAGAGTGTGCGTCGATCATTCAGGTGGTCGGGGCGGGCTCAGGCCGCACCTTCGATCTCGAGCAGGCTCGCTACGGCAAGATCATCTTCATGGCCGACGCCGACTCCGACGGCGCGCATATTCGTACCCTGCTGGCCACCCTGTTCTTCAAGTACATGCGGCCGATGATCGAGGCCGGACGGGTGTTCACCGCGGTGCCGCCGCTGCACCGCTTCGAGTTGACCAACCCGCGCAAGGGCCAGGAGCGCTACCTCTACACCTACAACGAGGCCGAGTATCAGCGAAAGCTGGCCGAGTTGACCAAGCGGGGGGTCGGCTTCAAGGAGCCGCAGCGCTATAAGGGGCTCGGCGAAATGGACGCCGATCAGTTGAAGGACACCACGATGGATCCCCGCCATCGCACCTTGCGCCGCATCGCGGTCGAAGAGGGCGAGTCGCTGGAGTTGGCGACAGCCACTTTCGAGAAGCTGATGGGCAACGACGTGGCGCCGCGCAAGCAGTTCATCGTGGCGGGCGCCTACGCCCTGGATACCGACCGGATCGACGCCTGACGCTCACCTGCCGGTCGCAATCGAGACAACGGTGATCCACTGCGCGGGCTTTCGACAGGCTCAACCAGCGGAGGCGGTTTCGACAAGCTCAACCAGCGGGCGGAGGCGGTTTCGACCAGCTCAACCTTCGCCCCGACCTGCGCGCAGGTAGCGGCGCGATAGCCTGCCGCCATGACTTCGAGCGAGGCGACGATCCTGCTACGCGCCGAGGAGCGAGGCACCGAGCGACGCACCCCCATCACGCCCAAAGGCGCCGCCGCGCTGCGCGAGGCAGGCATCGAGGTGGTGGTGGAGTGTTCACCGCGCCGGGTCTTCTCCGATGACGCCTATGAGGCCGTGGGTTGCCCGATGGTGCCGGCCGGAGCCTGGTTGGAGGCGCCGTCCGAGGTGGTCGTCGTCGGCATCAAGGAACTGCCCGACGCCCCGTCCGCCCTGCGCCACCGCCATGTCTACTTCGGCCACGCCTACAAGGGCCAGGACGGCGCCGAGCAGTTGCTGGGACGGTTCGTGGCCGGCGGGGGAGAGCTGCTCGATCTGGAATATCTGGTCGACGAGCGCGGACGCCGCGTGGTGGCCTTCGGCTACTGGGCGGGATTCGTCGGCGCTTCACTGGGCGCACTGCACCTCGGCGGACGGCTGCCGGTACCGGTGCAGCCGATGAACCTCGACGACCTGGCCGGCGACCTGGAAGAGGTGGCCGAGCGGCTGGTCGGCGGCACCGCCGTGGTCACCGGGGCCTGGGGTCGCGCGGGCCGCGGTGCGGTCGACGCCCTGAATCTGGCGGGCATCGGGGTGTCGCGCTGGGACCGTGAGGACACCGCGCATCTCGACAGCGACGCGTTGGTCGCGCACGACCTGCTGGTGCACTGTGTGCTGGCCACGGAACCGCAGCAGCCGCTGCTGACCGAGGCAGACCGGGCTCGGGTCGGGCGCAAGCTGCGGGTGCTGGTCGACGTGACGGCCGACGTCACCTCAGCCCTGAATCTGCTGCCGGTCAGCGACCGCCACACCAGCTGGACCGAGCCGGTTCGGCAGCTGTGGAACGACGAGCCTGCCCTGGACGCCATCGTGATCGACAATCTGCCGTCGCTATTACCGAAGCAGGCGAGCGACGACTTCTCCTCGGCGCTGGTGCCGCTGCTGCCCGGACTGTTCACCGGCGATCCGGTGTGGACCCGAGCCGGGCAGCGCTACGCCGACGCGATCGCCGGGCTGTAGGACAGCTCCGGGTGGAGCCCCATCAACGATGGGGCGCCACCCGGAGAGCTTCCCGCTACCTGCGTAGCGGTAGTGACGAGCCAACCGGGTAGCACACCCATCGTTGGCCCCTCGCTCTACCGCGGAACGGTCAGCCGATGGGTGGCCTCGACGAGCTCACGGCGCAGGGTCGCCTGGGCGAGAACGCTCTGAGCCCGACGGCGATGCAGTTCGGCCCACGCGTGCGGCGCTTGCTCTGCGCGTCGTGCCCACCGGATCAGGGCCAGGCCGCCGTGCAGTGCGACGCGATCGAAGGTGCTCAGTCGCGGCAATGTGGTTGGTTGGATGAGTTGACGTTCGGATTCGAGTGTGAGATTCATGATTATCTTCGGAATGTCGAAATGTGCATGGGTGCAAAGGCTCGCGCGCATTCTCTAGAAATACGCGTGCAGCTATTTCGCCGGGATCGGCGAGCAGTGCTGCGAGGAGTTCTCAGTGATGAAGCAACCGGACGCCGCCAGTGCACATGTCACTGACTAGGCGTTTGGCTGGTTCGTGCGACTGACCTGGCTGACGTTGCCGGTTGAGCGATCTGCTCAGTCGGCGTACAGCGAGGTGGCGACCCGAAGGTCGGTACGCACGGCGACACCGCCGTCGATCCACGAGGACTTGTTTGTCATCGGTATTCCGACCTCCTTTCGTTGGGTTCGGCACTTGGCGTTGCAAACATAAGGCAAAAGAATGCTGGATGCAAGTCGACGAAACAAAAGGGGTCGAAACAGCATGGCCGGCCGATCCGTTCGACGGCGTGTTGCAGGCGACCCGGGGGCGTCGCAGGGGTGCATCTCACTAGGCTGTTGCCATGTTCGACGACCTCCTCGCGGCCAATCGCCGGTACGCGACCTCTGCCCCCAGTGGCTTCGATGGCTACGCGCACGCCGGTGTCGCTGTGGTGACCTGCATGGACTCACGACTGCAGCCGTTGGAGATGCTGGGGCTCTTCCTCGGCGAAGCAAAGATCCTTCGCACCCCCGGCGGTCATGTCACGCAGGACGCGTTGAACGGCTGCATCCTCGGTGTGCACCTGCTTCGGGTGGATCGCATCCTGGTGATCGCGCACACCAAGTGCGCGATGGCGTCCGGCGACGATGACGAGATCCGGCGGCGCGTCGCCAGTGCCAGCGGCCTCGACGTGAGCGACCTGTCGGTCGGCGCCACCCCGGATCAGTCGGGCAAGCTGCGAGCCGACGTCGCCCTGTTGGCCGACCATCCCCTGATCGCCGGCCGCGCCGAGATCGGCGGGTTCATCTACGACGTCGACAAAGGGCTGCTCGCACAGGTCTGCTGACGCCGGGCACAGCAGCCGGGCGCTCCCGACAACCGGGCTACTGCGGGCCGTGCGACCTGGTCGACACGGCGGCGATCGGCTGGCCGACCGACGTGCCGGATGCATCGCGACGCGGGTCGATGGCCGGCAGTTCGACCGGAGAGCCGCTGGCCGCCGCCGCGACTGCTGGGCTCGGACCGATCCAGGCCAGCTGCAGCACGTCCTCGCCCCTGAGGAACCGTTGGCAACGGACGCCGCCGGTGCCGCGGCCCTTGCCGGGGTACTCCTCGAACGGGGTGACCTTGACGCTGCCCGCGTCGGTGCCGGGTAGTGCGGTCGACGAACCCGCCACCGAGACCACCACGGCCCCGGTCGGACGGCTGACGCCGAAGAACACGGCGGTGGCCTTCGGGGCCAGCTTCACTCCGGCGACACCCGCGCCGGATCGTCCCTGCGGTCGCACGGACGAGACCGGGAAGTGCAGCAGTTGGGCGTCGCTGGTGACGAACGCCAACTCGTCGCGGTCGTCGATCACCTCCGCGGCTCCGATCACCCGGTCACCCTCGTCCAGCCGGATGATCTCCCACGAGTCCCTGGCGAGCAGGTCCGGGTTGACCCGCTTGACCACGCCACGCTCGGTTCCCAGCGCCCACCCGTGGGTCTGGTCGTCCAGGCTGGTGACCGCCAGCACGCGCTCGTTCGGCTGCAGGCCGAACAGCTCACCCGAGGGTGACCCGCCCTGCAGGTTCGGCGCCTGCGCGGTGGCCGGCACGGACGGCAGGTCGATCGTCTGCCCGCGGATCACCCGCCCAAGGCTGGTGAGCAGCCCGAACTCGCCCCGTGCCGTGGAGCGGCAGGTGCTCAGGATCACGTCGTGGGACGCCCGTCCACCGCCGGCCGGCAATGGTTCGGCGTGATCGGTGCGGGCCAGCAGGCCGACCGAGCTGAGCAGCACCCAGCACGGGTCGTTCGCGATCTCGAGCGGCGTGGCCTGTGCCTTGGCGGCCGGCACCGCGCCGCCTCCGGAGGCGAGCAACACCGTGCGACGCGGGGTGCCGTGCGTGCGCGCCATCTCGTCGAGCTCGGACGACACCACCTGCCGCAGCCGGGCGGGATCGTCGATGATCGCCTGCAGGGCCTCGATGGTGCTCTGCAGCTCGGACTGCTCCTTTTCGAGCTCGATGCGGGAGAACTTCGTCAACCGCCGCAACTGCATGTCGAGGATGTAGTTGGCCTGGGTCTCGGAGAGTTCGAAGACCTCCATCAGTCGAGCCCTGGCAGCGGCCGCATCGTTGCTGGCGCGGATGATCGCGATCACGTCATCGATGTCGACGATCGCGATCAGGAGCCCCTCGACCAGGTGCAGCCGGTCGGCGGCCTTGGTGCGCCGGAAGTTCGTGCGCCGCAGGGTGACCTCGAGCCGGTGGTCCAGGTAGACCGTCAGCATCTCGCGCAGGCTCAGGGTGCGGGGCTGCCCGTCCACCAGGGCGACGGCATTGATGCCGAACGAATCCTCGAGCTTGGTCTGCTTGTACAGCTGCTCCAGCAACGCGTCCGGGTTGAAGCCGTTCTTGACCTCGATCACCAGGCGGGTGCCGTTGGCCAGGTCGGTGAGGTCCTTCACGTCGGCGATGCCGGTCAGCTTCTTGGCCTGCACCAGGGTCTTGATCTGCTCGATCACCCGTTCGGGGCCGACCATGTAGGGCAACTCGGTGACCACGATCCCCTTGCGCCGCGGATGCACCTGCTCGACCCGGGAGGTGGCTCGGATCCGGAAGCTGCCACGGCCGGTCAGGTAGGCGTCGCGGACGCCGTCCAGTCCGACGATCTTGCCGCCGGTGGGCAGGTCGGGGCCGGGGATGAAGCGCATCAACGCCTCGGCGTCTGCCTGCGGGTTCGCAATCAGGTGCTTGAGCGCCTGGACGCACTCGATCAGGTTGTGCGGCGGAATGTTGGTGGCCATGCCGACGGCGATGCCGGTGGAGCCGTTGACCAGCAGGTTCGGGAACGCCGCCGGCAGCACGACCGGCTCGGTCTCCTTGCCGTCGTAGTTCGGCTTGAAGTCGACGGTGTCCTCGGACAGGCCCGCGGTCATCGCCGAGGCGGCCGGCGCCATCCGGCATTCGGTGTACCGCATGGCGGCCGGGCCGGCGTCCAACGAACCGAAGTTGCCGTGCCCGTCTATCAGCGGTAGTCGCTGCGCCCACGGTTGGGCCAGCCGGACGAGCGCGTCGTAGATCGCCGTGTCGCCGTGCGGGTGCAGCAGGCCCATCACCTGGCCGACCACCCGGGCCGACTTCACGTGCGACCGGTCGGGGCGGATGCCCATGTCGTCCATCGTGTAGAGGATGCGGCGCTGGACCGGTTTGAGGCCGTCGCGGGCATCGGGCAGGGCCCGGCTGTAGATCACCGAATAGGCGTATTCGAGGAAGCTCGTCTCCATCTCGTCGGAGATGTCGATGTCGACGATGCGTTCGATCTGGTCATCGTCGGACGGGGGACGCGCCACCACAGCTTGCCACTCCTTCGGTTGCCACTACATCGATTGCTGCTGCATCGGTTGCCGGTACTCAGGGCGATTGTGGCCCCTAGGGCGCCGGCGGCGTGACTGACACGCGGCGACGGACTGGCTCAGCCGTCCAGCAGGGGCTTCAGCTGGGCGGCCAGGCCGCGGCCGTCCGGTGCCTCGACCCAGGTGTCGTCATCGTCGGTCAGGTCCTCCGGCTCGTCCAGCGGCATGTTCGTGCCGTGGGCGAGCACCTGCTCGGTGGGTGAGAGCTGCCGGATCGCAACCGCCGCGACGTGGGTGGGGTGGGAGTGGGCGAACTCCGCGTAGATCTCGGGGTCGTGCTGGCCGTCGTCGCCGACGAGCAGCCACTTCAGTTGCGGAAAGTCGGCGGCCAACCGCAGCAGGCTGGTGCGCTTGTGCTCCATGCCCGAGCGGAACCAGCCCGTGTTCGTCGGCCCCCAATCGGTCAACAGCAGCGCTGCCTTGGGGTAGTGGTGCACCGTCAGGAAGCGGTTCAGAAAGTCGTAGGCGTTCCAGGCACCGGTCGACAGGTAGACCATCGCCGCACCTGGGTGGGCGTCCATGAACTGCTGGTAGAACCTGGCCATGCCGGGGATGGACTGACGATTCGACTCGTCGCGCACGAAGCTGTTCCAGGCGGCGATCATCGGGCGGGGCAGCCAGGTGGTCAGCACCGTGTCGTCGATGTCGCTGATCAACCCGAAGCGCACCTCGTCGCCGATGATGCGCACGTCGCACTCGACCGGTTCGGACTGCGCTGTCTGGGCGGTCACCTTGTGCCACCCTGGGCCGAGCGCGTGCGGGGTGATGCGGTGGTCGAGGTAGCCGCCGCGATCGGAGAGAACCGTGACGGACCGGTCGCCCAGCGTCAAGGTGACCTTTGCCCGCACGCAAGGGGCCGTGACGAAGCTGCGCCAGCCCCGGCGTTTGACGAACTCCTTGGTGGCCCGGGCCAACTGGCCGCGGGACCACTGCGGCGCGAGCACGACCCGCGCCATCACCCGCACGAAACCGGAGGCGCCGTAGCCGATGTAGGGGATGACCTGCTCGCGCCAGCCCATCGCCCGGAAGAGAGCCTCGAGCCGCCGGTCGAGGAATTCCTCGATCCGCGCGGCGATGAACGGCTTGGTGCTCACCCGACTCACGGTAGCGCGTGCCGACCCTCGGGACAGGCGGGGCGCTCCGGGCCCGACACTTGGCACGCAGGTCGAGCCCATCGACTTGGGACCGTCTGAGCCCCATGACAAGATGAGCCGGTGAACTCGCCCGCTCTGCCGGCCGACCTGCGCGGTGCCATCGACGCGTGCGGCTACTTTCCCGATCTGATCGCCGAGACGGTCGCCCTGGCCATCGCGAGTGAGCCGGTGCTGCAGCATGTCGTTCACCACGAGGCCACCTTCGCCCGCGAAGAGATTCAGCGGCACCTGACGGTGCTGGTGCTCACCCCGAGCCGGTTGATCGTGGGGCACACCGACGAGTCCGACACCCCGGGCGAGGCGGGGCAGGCGATGTCGACGACCGAATCGGTCGCCCTGAACAAGATCAACTCCGTGGCGCTGACCAGGGTGGTGGCACACCCGGAGCGGTACGGCAGCCGCCGCTCGGCGACCACCGAGACCTGGCTGAGCGTCGGCTGGGGCGCCGCCACCCGGGTCGAGATGGAGCCGGCGCACTGTGGCGACCCCGAGTGCGACGCCGATCACGGGTACACGGGCACTTTGGCCGCGGACGACCTGACGGTGCGGATGAGCGTTGCTGCGGACGGCGCTGACAACGTCGCCAGCCTGGTGACCTTCGCGACCGCGTTGCAGGTGGCCGGCGGCGGTGGCCGGTGAGCCAACCCCTCGTGCCGGCCTACGGCACGTCGACGCTCTCCGATCTGCTGCCCAGCGTCAGCGCCGTGCTCGGCCTGCCCGGACGCGAGAACGTGCTCAAGTTGCCCGAGGCCGAACGGTTTGTGGTGCTCCTGGTCGACGGCCTGGGTTGGCACCTGCTGGAGGGCCGCGAGGCGCTGGCGCCGTTCCTGTGCGAGTTGCGGACGAGGGCGCGTCCGATCACCTCGGGGGTGCCGAGCACAACGGCGACCTCGGTGACCAGCCTGGGCACCGGGCTCACGCCGGGCCAGCACGGCATCGCCGGCTACACGTTCCGCTATTCGGGCGGACTGCTCAACGCGCTGCTCTGGCAGGACGGGCTGGACGGGCTGGACGTCCAGCCGCAGCTGACCCTGTTCGAACGACTGACGAAGGCAGGCGTGTACTGCTGCACGGTGACGCCGTCGCGATTTCGCGGGAGCGGGTTGACCACCTGTGCCCTGCGGGGTGCCGACTTCCTCGGCTACCCAGAGGAGGCCGACATCGATCGCCGGGTTCAGCTGGCGACGCAGGCGTCCCTGGCCGGCCCGCGCAGTCTGGTCTACCTCTACGAGCGCAACCTCGACCATGCCGGGCATCGGGTGGGGGTCGACTCGGCCGAGTGGGCGTCAGAGTTGGTCCGCATCGACCGGCTGACGCAGCGGCTTCGGGAGTCGTTGCCCGCGGACGTCCGGCTGATCATCACCGGTGACCACGGCATGGTGGACGTGCCCGCTGCGCGCCGGATCACCATCGAGTCGCACACCGACCTGACCGCAGACCTGCGGCTGATCGGTGGCGAGGGACGGCTGCGCCAGCTGTACGTGCGGCCCGGTTCCGAGGCGGCGGTGCAGGCCCGGTGGGCCGACCGGCTGGAAACCGAGGCCTGGGTTCTGACCCGCGACGAGGCGTCCGAGGCCGGCTGGTTCGGGCCGATGCAGCCCCGGCTGGCCGACCGGTTCGGCGACGTGCTGGTCGCCATGGCGGGCGACGGCGCGCTGATGACCCACAGCCAACCGAACGAGTTCAGCCTGGTCGGCATGCACGGGTCGCTGACCGCGGCAGAACTGACCGTCCCGCTGCTGATCGGCTGACCGTGGCACAACTGATCTTCTTCACCGGGCCGATGAACTGCGGCAAGTCCACGCTGGCCCTGCAGACCGACTTCACCGAAACCCAGGCCGGACGCTCCGGGCGCCTGTTCACCCGCGACGATCGAGCCGGATCGGCCCTGATCTCGTCGCGGATCGGCCTGGAAAGGCCCGCGATCGAGGTGGGCGACGGGTTCGACTTCTGGGCGTTCGTGATTCACGAACTCACCCACGGACACCGCCTTGACTACCTGATCTGCGACGAAGCCCAGTTCTTCACCCCCGGCCAGATCGACCAGTTGGCGCGGATCGTGGACGAACTCCAGCTGGACGTCTACTGCTTCGGCATTCTCACCGACTTTCGGACCGAACTGTTTCCCGGCACCCGGCGGCTGGTCGAGCTGTGCGATCGGATGGAGCTTCTGCAGGTGCGACCGCGCTGCTGGTGCGGCGAGCCGGCCACTCACAATGCCCGCACGGTCGACGGGTTGATGGTCACCGAAGGCAGCCAGGTAGTCGTGGGCGACGTCGTGGCCGAGCATCACCAGGTCGCCTACGAGGTGCTCTGCCGACGCCATCACCGGCGTCGGATGACCTCTGCCGTGGCGCGCATCACCCTGCACCCGGAACCGCTGCCCTTCGACGAATGAGCCGCTTCAGGGTGGTTGGACGTGGTCTCGACAAGCTCGACCGGCGCAAGCCGGCTGGTTGAGCTTGTCGAAACCTGTCAGGTGGTGGACGTGGTCTCGACAAGCTCGACCGACGGAATTCAGGGGTTTCCGGAGGGTCGATTCGGCTGGTTGAACGTCGAAACCGCTTGTGTCAGGCGCGCGGATGCCGGTCTCGACAAGCTCGACCATCGAGCGTCAGTGTGTCGACACTGTCTCTGGGTTCTGCGCCCACAGGTCCGGGCCGAACACCTCGTAGTGGATGTTCTCGCCGTGGATGCCCTTCTCCATCAGCGCCGCCCGGGCCGCCCGCATGAACGGCAGCGGTCCACACATGAACACCTGCGCGTCCGCCGGCAAGTCGATGTCGGAGAGGTCCATGAAGCCCGTGCGCGCAGGGTGCAGCGTCGGGGCTTCCTGGGCCTCTTCCTCGTACCACATCTGGCACCGGGCGTCCGACATGGCGAGCACCTGCCGGCGCAGGGCGTCGTACAGGGCGTGGTCTTCGTGGGATCTATCGGCGTGGAACAAGCGCACTTTGCGATCGGGTTGACGCCGCGAGAGGTCCTCCATGATCGCCGCGATCGGGGTGATCCCGATTCCTGCCGACACCAGGACAAGCGGGGTCGTGCCCGAGTCGTCGAGAACCAGGTCGCCGGCCGGCTGCGAGACCTGCAGGATCGATCCGGGTCGGGCGTTGGCGTGCAGCCAGCCGGACACCTGGCCGTCGGGGTTGCCGTCCGCGCCCCGCACGCGCTTGATCGTGACCCGCAGGGAATCGCCGCGTGGACCGGACGAGATCGTGTACTGGCGCGGTTGGCGCTCGCCGCCCGGCAAGTCGACGGCTATCGCCACGTACTGCCCGGTTCGATGCGTTGGCACGTCGCCGCGGGCCGGTGCCAGCAGCAGCGAGAAGACGTCGTCGGATTCCTCGAAGCGTTCGACCACCCGGTACTTGCGCCAAGGCTGCGCGGGATCGGTGCCCGCCAGCGCGTACAGCTTCGCCTCCTCGGCGATCAGCGAGCAGCCGAACAGCCAGTAGACCTCGTCCCAGGCCGCGGCGATCTCGGGGGTGATGGCATCGCCAAGCACGGTCTTGACGGCCTTCAGCAGGTGGTGGCCGACGATCGTGTATTCCTGGGCATGGATGCCGAGCGAGACATGCTTGTTCGCGATCCGATGCATCACCGGCGTGAAGTCGGGAGCCTCGGGGTCGATCAGCTGCACGGCGAACGCGACCACCGAAGCGGCCAACGCCTGGGGCTGTTCGCCGATGGCCTGGTTCGCCTGGTTGAACACCCTCAGGAGTGCGGGGTGGGCGGCGAACATGTCCGGGTAGAACACGCGGGTGATCTGCTCCGCGTGGGTCGCGACCACGCCTGCGGTGGCCGCGACGAGCTGCTCCGATTCCGGTGAGAGGCGCATCCGATTCCTCCTGATCAGGCCGCTGCGCGGCGCTCTGCGATGGCGACTCAGCCCCGTGCCGTCCGAAATGAATGCGGCTTGTCCGCAACAACTCACACGCTCAGGACGATGGGGGTGGGCCTGCAGGAAGGATCGCACAGGTGAGCGGTTATGTGCGAGACGTTTGGAAGTAACTCCTCGAACTACCGGACGGGAACCTAACAGCCGGTCACCTGCGCGGGGTGACCGACCAGGTCATTGTTTGGGCTTGGGCGATCCGAACACGATCTCGTCCCAGCTGGGCACGGACGCCCGCTTTCGCTTGATCGGACGGGACGGTTCGTTGGCCGCCTCGTCCACCAGGCTGGGCTGTTCGGGCTCGGTCGACGGCTGCACGACCGGACGCTTGCGACCGGTGGGACGCCTAGGGGGCGCTGCGCTCTCGGGCTGCTCTGCGACCGCTGCTTCGGTTTGAGTGGTCGCCTCGGCCGGGGCATCGTCGGAGGGTCGCGGGTCGATCACAACGGTGACGGCATCGGCTTCCGCAGCGTCCTCCTCGTCCTCGAATGGCTCGTCGGCCGCGGAGGAGTGGGGTGTCGCGACGTCGGCGAAGATCGCGTCTTCGTCGTCCTCGGTCTTCGTGGCAGGGTCCGTCTCTTCCTCGAACGGTTCGGCTGCCGCGGGGGAGCGGGGAGTCGCTAGGTCGGCGAAGATCGCGTCTTCGTCGTCCGACTCGTCGTCGTCCGACTCGCCATCCTCGAGTGCGGCGTCCTCAGTTGGGCCTTCGGCCTCATCGTCGAACTCAAGCGCGGCCGTCGGCTCTCCTTCGTCCTCGTCCGCTTCGGCGGAGCGGTCCGCCGGCTCGACCGCGGTCACGTTGGCCGCGCGGTCCTCGACCGCGTGCATCGGTGCCGGACGGTTGTCGAGCACCGGGGCGGCGTCCTGATCGGGGGCCGGACGGACCAGGCCCGCGTAGATCTGCACCGAGTCCTCGTCGAAGCTGGACAGCATGTCGTAGAGCACGTCGAGGCTGGAGCGGTCTCCGGGGATGATGTCGTACACCCCGTCCACCTCGGCCAGGTCACCCTCGGCGAACGCGTCCTCGTTGTCGGGCGTGCCGTCCTCGCCGGAGGAGGCTTCGTCGTCGTCGAGCAGGTCGTACTCGTCGTCGATGTCGGGGGTGACGGCGAACTGCGGTTGGATCGCCCGGACGATGGCCAGCTCGTCGTTCAGGTTGGCCGTGCGTTCGGCATCGGAGTCGTCCGAGCGTGGCCGGCGGCCGGGTTGCGGGCCGTGCGAGGTGGACTGCTCCCCGGTGAGCCAGCGGGCGTCATCATTGGCCGCGACCGAGAACCGCCCGGTCTGGTCATAGGTGAAGTCCGCCTGTCGCTGCGCCGACCCGGATTCGTAGGCCAGCCGGATCGTCCAGCGTCGGTCTTCGTTGCGCCAGGCGTCCCAGTCGACGGAATCGACGTCCACGCCGCGTGACAGCAAGCGGTCGGTGACCACGGCCCGCAGCCCACGGTGCGCAACCGCATCGCCGGCCCGGCGCACAGGGTTGGTCTGGGCGAGCCCGGCGATGTGTTCCCGCTCAGCGATCACCGGGGCCGCGAACGGCTCGATCTGTTGCTGGGGAACACCGGCGGCCAGCGCCACTGCCTCGAGCGACTCCCCAGCCCTGATCCGGGCCTGGATGTCGCGTGGCCGCAGTGCACTTTCCATCTCGATCTCCAGTTGTCCCATGCGTACTCGGTCGTTGCGCAGGGCGGCCCGCAGTCGTTCGTCCGCGGGGATCGCCACCTGCTCGCCGCCGTCGATGACGACGATCAGGCTCGTCCCATCGGGGCTCAGCCCCAGGGGGCGGGCGGTGCGCATTGCTCGATCGCTCTCCTGTGTTGTTGCTATGGCGTAACCTACCGGTTCGGACGCCACGCCACCCTCAGGGAATGCGGGCGGGGTGTCCTGTGGTTGAGATAGCCGTCGCGTGCCGTGCTCCTCTTGGACGCGTGTGGTATGTATGCCTGCGACGCATTGAGGTTTGAGAAATATCACTGAGCGCTGTGCCCCTGGACTGCGCTGTGAATGGAGCTTACGAAACATGGCAACCGATTACGACGCCCCTCGCAAGACCGACGAGGAGAGCGAAGACAGCATCGAGGAACTCAAGACCCGCCGGAACGACAAGAACTCCGGCAAGGTCGATGAGGACGAGGTCGAAGCGGCCGAGTCGTTCGAACTACCTGGAGCCGACCTTTCCCACGAGGAACTGACGGTACGGGTGCTGCCCCGCCAAGCAGACGAGTTCACCTGCTATACGTGCTTCCTGGTGAAGCACCGTAGCCAGATTGCGGCTACCCGCAACGGGCACTTCTACTGCGTGGACTGCGCCGACTGAAACCCAGCGATCACCGCGACCGGCTAGAACTTGAAGCTCACGGGCGGGCGGGTCGGCGCAGGGCTGCCCATCGCCCGCTCCCAGTGGGCGGCGGCGAAGCGATTCGTCAGCAGTTGCGCGATGCCGATGCCGATACCTCCGGCCAGGGCCCAGATCACGGCCTCGCTGAGTGGGGTGGCGGGGTCGTTGGGGTCCGGCGGCTCGTCGCCGGTAGCAACCTTCCACGCACCTCGAACGGCCTTCTGGGCAACCACGGCCGTGAGCGCACCAACGGCTCCGGCGTAGATGTTCCACAGCAGTCGCTGGGACACGGTCATCAGGGGCTCCCTCTGCTCGAACCGGCCCTGCTGGAACCGGCGCCTATTGGTGAGCTTAGCCTCGGCCCGACGAGCGCGGATGCCCCCGGCGGGGTGTTCTGAGCCGGCGGCCGACTCCTGCGTCGCCACCCGCGAGGCACCTTGGCAGGCATCGATGCCCGGTGGTGAGCGGTTGGCCTGTCGCACAGTAAGTTGGGCCGGGTGAGCGACACTGCTGGGCCCGTCCATTACCGCGAGCGGGTGCGCGTGCCCTTCTCGTACTGGGCGATCTCGTTGTTCTTCGGGCTCAGCTTCGCCTCCGCCGCCTCCTTCATCCTGGGCGATCTGATCTTCATCCTGAGCACGGTCGGCGCGACCGTCATCATCGTGGCGACGTTGCTGGCGTGGGGCTCCATGACGATCACCGTCGACGCCGGGGGCGTGCAGGTCGGCAGAAGCCGGCTGCAGTGGCCGTACGTCGGCCAGGCGACCACCGTGGACGCCGCCCAGCGCCGCCGGGTGCTGGCCCGTGACGACGTTCACCTGGCCCTGCGGCCCTACACCCGCGAGGTCGTGGTGATCGGCGTCTCGGATCGCGCCGACCCGCACCTGTGCTGGATGGTGTCCACCCGCGACGCCAGCGGCCTGGTGCGCGCGATCACCGACAACCGGCCCTCGGGCGCCCGCGAGCAGGCCGGACAGTCGGCACTAGACTCCGGCGCGTGACCGGGCCAGAGATCGTCGACGTGGCGTTGCTACGGCTCGACCCCGGCGTACCCGCCCCGCGCTACGCCCACGACGGCGACGCCGGCGCCGACCTGGCCGCCGCGGAGGACGTCGTTCTCGAACCCGGCCAACGTGCGTTGGTCGGTACCGGCGTGGCGTTGGCCCTGCCGGTCGGCTGGGTGGGACTCGTGCATCCACGATCCGGCCTGGCGGCGCGACATGGCGTGACCATCGTGAACGCTCCCGGCACCGTCGATTCCGGCTATCGGGGCGAGATCAAGGTCTGCCTCCTGAACACCGACAGTCGGCACAGCGTGACTCTGCGGCGCGGCGACCTGATCGCCCAGTTGGTGGTGCAACACGTAGCCAGGGCCCGTTTCGTCGAGGTGCCCGAGCTGCCCTCGACGGAGCGCGGCGCTGGCGGACATGGTTCGACCGGGGGAATACAGGGGTGGCTGGTGGCCACCGACTCAACGAAGGAGCAGGCGTGATCTTTGGACGCAAACGTAAGGCCGAACCGGTCGAGGAGCCCGAAGCCGAGCTCACCGAGACGACCGAGGAGCTCGACGCTGCGGACGAGACCGAAGCGGCCGATGACGCCGTGACGGACGATCAGGGCGAGCAGTTGCCGCCCGAGTTGAGCGAAGCCGACGACGAGTCCGACGAGGACGAGTCCGACGAGGACGAGTCCGATCAGGACGTCGACTGGCGAGCCGACGGGCCGTTCGACTTCGAAGAGGTCGACCTCACCGCCGATGAGGTGCAGCGACTCGATCTCGGTGCGCTGATCCTCACTCCGTGGGAGGGCATGGGCCTGCAGTTGCAGGTCAATGAGGGCACCCAGAACGTGGTGGCCGCGCTGGCGTTCTGGGAGCAGTCCGGCCTCGAGTTGGCGCTGCTGGCCGCTCCGACCAACGGTGGCCTGGCCGACGAACTGCGCGAGGACCTGACCGAGGAGGCCGAGCAGGCCGGCGGCAGCTCGTCCACCGCGGACGGTCCCTTCGGACCCGAACTGCGCCGCGTGCTGCCTGCCGAGGGGCCGGAAGGTGAGCAGCTGTTCCAGGTCAGCCGCACATGGTTCGCCGAGGGGCCGAGATGGCTGCTGCGCGGCACAACTGCTGGCGAGGCCGGCCTGACCGAGGACGACGAGGGCGCTGCGGCGCCGTTCGTCGAGTTCTTTCGCAACGTCGTGGTCAACCGTGGAGAAGCCCCCATGGTGCCCGGCGAAGTGATCGCCATGACCATGCCCACGGTGCCCCAGGGCTGAGCCGTGCCGGCCCGCAACCTGTTCCGTCGCGCGCTGCACTGGCTGAGTCGCTCCACCGAGCAGCTCGACTCCGAGCAGTCCGTTCGCACGGCCGAGCAGTCCGGGGCGACGCCGATCGCCCAGTTGCAGGACCGGCAGCGCGCGACCCTGCGCGGACGCATCTCGGTGTTGACGCTGCGCCCGCGCAGCGGCACGCCGTGGCTGGAGGCGGAGTTCACCGACGGCTCAGGCAGCCTGACCCTGATCTGGATGGGCCGGCGAGAGATTCCGGGCATGGTCGCCGGACGTGAGCTGACGGTCACCGGACGGGTCTCCTGGGTCGATGGACGCCGGCGCATGTACAACCCGTTCTACGAACTACTGGGCCCGCCCTCCAGTTGAGGCGAGCGAGCCTGATGGCGGCCAAACGTCCGTCAGTGGGCCTGCCCCTGCCGGCTGGCGAGGTCGCCGAATTCAGGCGTCGATGATCACCGGAGCACGGTCGCGGGGGCTGAGGTAGTGGGCCAGGTCGGCCTCGTAGTTGGGGTCGACCACGAACAGCAACTCATCGGACGCCTCGACGGCGCCGTCGCGCTCGGGTGCCCGGGCCGTGCCGTCGCGGATGATCGCCACCAGCACGGCATCGCCGGGAAGCGTGAGGTCGGCCACCCGGACGCCCACCCGCGGGCTGGTCTCGGGCAGTGTCATCTCGACCAGATTCGCCTGGCCGCCGCGGAAGCTGAGCAGCCGCACCAGGTCGCCGACGGTGACCGCCTCCTCGACCAGGGCGCACATCAGCCGTGGGGTGGAGACCGCGACGTCGACCCCCCACAGGTCGTCGAACATCCACTCGTTGCTCGGGTGGTTGACCCGGGCGACCGTGCGGGGCACGCCGAACTCGGTCTTGGCCAGCAGTGAATGCACCAGGTTCGTCTTGTCGTCGCCGGTGGCCGCGATGGCCACGTCGCAGGTCTCGAGTTGGGCCTCCTCCAGCGAGGCGAGCTCACAGGCGTCGGCGAGTAGCCACTCGGCCTCGGGCACGCTGGCGGTCTTGATCGCCTCCGGAGCCCGGTCGATCAGCAGGATCTGATGCCCGTTCGCGATCAGCTCGCGGGCGATGGAACGTCCGACATTGCCGGCACCGGCGATCACCACACGCATTCCGGTCCCTTTCAGTGCTTGGCGGGGGGAGCGTCGAAGAGCTTCTCGATGTCGGCCTCGCGGTCGTTGTGCATGGCGACGTAGAGCAGGTCGCCGTCCTGATACAGGGTGGTCGGCCCGGGCACCTGGCCTACGCCGAAGCGGGTCAGAAACGGGATCGGGCTGCGGGCGGCCTCTTGCATGGCGCCGATGCTCGTGCCCACCCACCCCGGATGCGCGCGCAGTTCAGAGAGTCGGACGGTGCCCGACGGGTCGCGCCACTGCGGCTCCGCACCCTCGGGCAGCAGTCTGCGCAGCACCTGATCGGAGGCCCAACGCACCGTGGCCACCGACGGAATGCCCAGTCTCTCGTACACCTCGGCGCGGCCCTCGTCGTAGATGCGGGCCACCACGTTGTGCACCCCGAACGTCTCGCGCACCACCCGGGCGGCCAGAATGTTGGAGTTGTCACCGCTGGAGACCGCGGCGAACCCGTCCGCGCGTTCGATGCCCGCCTTGACCAGCACGCCACGGTCGAAACCCATGCCCTTGACCGTCTTGCCCTGAAAGGTCGGACCGAGCCGGCGGAACGCGTCCTGAATCGAGTCGATCACGGCAACGGAATGGCTGCGCCGCTCGAGGCTGCGAGCAAGTGACGAGCCGACGCGTCCGCAGCCCATGATCACGATGTGCACGACGCAGCCCCCTGCCTTGTGGACCGACCCTTTGGCCGCCGCCTCAGTATAGGGAGAACCCCTGACGCCCGATCGGGTGGCCACGGCGTGCATGCGCCACCGGGGCCGCTTATAGTCGTCGGACGTGAGCACCACGGACGCCGTCAAACGGCTGCTGTTCGGCCGCAAGCTGGCCAGCACCCAGCTCGGCGAAACGCTGCTGCCCAAGCGGATCGCGCTGCCGGTCTTCGCCTCGGACGCACTCAGCTCCGTGGCCTACGCACCCGACGAGATCCTGCTGACCCTCTCGATGGCCGGCATCATCGGGTTCTCGTTCTCGTGGCCGATCGCCATCGCGGTGGCGTTCGTCATGTTCATCGTGGTGCTGTCCTACCGGCAGAACGTGCACGCCTACCCGTCCGGCGGCGGTGACTACGAGGTGGCCACGGTCAACTTCGGCCCCAACGCCGGGCTCACCGTGGCGAGCGCCCTGCTGGTCGACTACGTGCTGACGGTGGCCGTCTCCACCTCGTCCGGGGTACAGAACGCCAAGGCCCTGTTGCCGTGGGTCGAAGGTCACGAGGGACTCGTCGCGGCCGCGTTGATCCTGCTGCTGATGACCATGAACCTGCGCGGGGTGCGTGAATCGGGCACGGTGTTCGCGATCCCCACCTACGGGTTCATGATCGCCGTGCTCGGCATGACCGGCTGGGGTCTGATCCGCATCTTCGGCTTCGGCGAGAACCTCGAGGCACCCACCAAGTCGATGGAGGTGGTCGGCTCGGCCGTCTACGACCCGTTCGTCGGCTTCGCCATGATCGCCCTGCTGGCGCGCGCCTTCTCGTCGGGTTGTGCGGCATTGACCGGAATCGAGGCCATCAGCAACGGCGTGCCCGCATTCAAGGAGCCCAAGAGCCACAACGCCGCCATGACGCTCACCCTGTTGGCCAGCGTCGCGATCTCGATGCTCGGCGGCATCATCCTGCTGTCGAATCTGACCGGACTGAAGCTGGTCGATCCGGACGGGCACAGTCACTTTCTCGAGAACGGCCAGATCGTCGAGCGCGACGTGGGCACTGCCATGGGTCAGCTGGCGGCGACGGTGTTCGACAACTTTCCGCCCGGCTTCTACTTCGTGATCATCGTCACCTTCATCATTCTGTTCCTGGCGGCGAACACGGCCTTCAACGGCTTTCCGGTGCTCGGCTCGATCCTGGCCCGTGACGGCTTTCTGCCCAAGGCCCTGTACACCCGGGGCGACCGCCTCGCGTACAGCAACGGCATCCTGCTGCTGGCCGCCGCCGCCATCGGCCTGGTGCTCGCCTTCAACGCCTCGGTGACCGCCCTGATCAACCTGTACGTGGTGGGCGTCTTCGTGTCGTTCACGATCAGCCAGGCCGGCATGCTGCGGCACTGGACGCGGCACCTGACGACCGAGGTCGACCCCAAGGTGCGCACCCAGATGAAGCGCGCCCGGGTGGTCAACGCGATCGGCCTGACTTGCACCGGAGTGGTCCTCTGCATCGTGCTCGCGGTCAAGTTCATGCTCGGCGCGTGGATCGCGATCCTTGCGATGGCCGTTCTGTTCGTGATGATGCGCAGCATCAACACCCACTACAAGAAGGTGGACGCCGAGATCGCCGTCGAGCCCGGCGAGCGCAACCTGCTGCCCAGCCGGGTACGGGCGGTGATCGTGGTGATCGGCATCAACAAGCCGACGGTGCGCGCGGTGAACTTCGCCAAGGCGTCCCGGCCCAGTTCGGTCGAGGCGGTCACGGTGTCGGTGGACGCCGAAGAGACCAAGGCGCTGCTGGACGAGTGGTACGCCGAGGATCTGACGGTGCCGCTGCGGGTGATCGCCTCGCCGTACCGCGAGGTGGTCGGGCCGATCCTCGAGTTCGTCAAGGGACTGCGCTCGGACAGCCCGCGCGACGTGGTGTGCGTCTACATCCCCGAGTACGTGGTCGGTCACTGGTGGGAGCAACTGCTGCACAACCAGACGGCGTTGATCCTGAAGACCCGGCTGAACTTTCTGGCCGGCGTGATGGTGACTTCGGTGCCCTATCTGCTCGCCTCGTCGAGATACGCGATCGACCGGGCGAAGCGCAACCCGGCGGCGTGGCGCCGCACGGGCAGCGGCAACGTCCGCTCCGGCCAGCACCATTCGGACTGACATGCGGCCCGGCGACCTGATCGGCCCGGTCGAGATCGGCCCGGTCGCGCACGGTGGGCACTGCGTGGCCAGGGTGGAGGGACGCGTCGTGTTCGTGCGGCACGTGCTGCCGGGCGAGATCGTGACGGCACGAGTCACCGAGGTGACCAGCCGGTTCGCCCGAGCCGATGCCGTCGACGTTCGGACGGCAGCGCCGCAGCGGGTGAGCCCACCCTGCCCCAACGCGGGCACCTGCGGCGGCTGCGACTTTCAGCATGTGGAGGCGTCGTTCCAGGCGGAGTTGAAGCGTCGGGTGCTGGCCGAGCAGCTGCAACGGTTGGCCGGCATCGACTGGCACGGCAGCGTCGAGCAGGTGCCCCCGGTGCTCGGCTCGCGCACCCGGATGCGGTTCGTGACCGCCGACGAGGGGCGCCTGGGCCTGCGAGCCCATCGATCGCACCAGGTGGTTCCGTTGCCCGCCCAGGGTTGCTGCATCGCGCACCCGTCGATGCCGCTGGACCTCGCTCTGGACACCGGGGGGCAGGGCCAACCGACCGACGGTGCCGAGCCGACCACTCGACACGCGGAGAATCAGGGCGTCGAGTACCTGGGCGTGGTCAGCAGCGAGGGCGGCCGGCTGGTGCCGGCCGGGTCGCCGGCCTCCGGCGAGGTGGTCACCCAGCAGGTGGGGCAGCACAGCTTCGAGGTTGGCGTCGACGGGTTCTGGCAGTCGCACCGAGCCGCTCCCGAGATACTCACCCGAGCCGTGCTGGAGGGTCTCCAGCCGGTGCGTGGCGAGGTGGCGTTCGATCTGTACTGCGGCGTCGGGGTGTTCGCGGCGACCCTGGTCGCAACGGGTTGCCGGGTCTGGGGCGTCGAGGGCAGCAAGGCCGCGGTCGGGCATGCCCGGCGCAATGTGCCGAAGGCCCGGTTCTTCGCCGGCGACGTGGAGCGCACCTTGCGCAGGTTGCCCGATCGGGCCGACTTGGTAGTGCTTGATCCGCCTCGCACGGGAGCCGGCAAGGCTGTGATGACCGCCGTCGCGCGGCTGCGTCCTCGGGCGATCGCCTACGTGGCCTGCGACCCGGCCGCACTGGCCCGTGACCTCGGCATCGCGCGCGCGTCGGGCTACGAGCCGTCCTCGATCCGAGGCTTCGATCTGTTCGGCATGACCCATCACCTCGAGGCGGTGGCGATACTGCAGGCGTGACTGCGGCAATCCTTGCTCAGCAGTCGTCAATCGGGCCTAAGGTTGCACCACTGAGCACGGAACCACGCTGGTTACCGGTTTCAGTGGGCCATGAGATATTATCTCGATATCGAGATACTTTGTCGGTGCGACCAGCAGGAGGACTTCATGAGCATCAACAGCTTCGACGCCAGGACCACCCTCGAGGTCGCGGGAACGTCGTACGAGATCTTCGCGCTGGACACGGTGCCCGGCTCGGACACACTGCCGTTCAGTCTCAAGGTTCTGCTGGAGAACCTGTTGCGCACCGAGGACGGCGCCAACATCACCGCCGACGACATCAGGGCACTGGGGGCGTGGGAACCGTCCGACGACCCGAACCGTGAGATCCAGTTCACCCCGGCCCGGGTGATCATGCAGGACTTCACCGGCGTGCCCTGCGTGGTCGACCTGGCCACCATGCGCGAGGCGATCGCCGAACTGGGCGGCGATCCGGCCAAGGTGAACCCGCTGTCGCCGGCCGAGATGGTGATCGACCACTCCGTCGTCGCCGACCTGTTCGGCACCCCGGACGCCTTCGCCCGCAACGTCGAACTCGAATACCAGCGCAACCGCGAGCGCTACCAGTTCCTGCGCTGGGGCCAGACCGCGTTCGACGACTTCGTCGTGGTACCGCCGGGCACGGGCATCGTCCATCAGGTCAACATCGAGCACCTGGCCCGCGTGGTCTTTCCCCGTGAGGTGGGGGGCGTGCTGCAGGCCTACCCCGACACGTGCGTCGGCACCGATTCGCACACCACCATGGTCAACGGCCTGGGCGTGGTCGGCTGGGGCGTCGGCGGCATCGAGGCCGAGGCGGCCATGCTGGGCCAGCCGGTCTCGATGCTGATTCCTCGCGTGGTCGGTTTCAAGCTGGCCGGCAAGCTGCCCGAGGGTGCCACCGCCACCGACCTGGTGCTGACCATCACCGAGATGCTGCGCGAACACAAGGTGGTCGGCAAGTTCGTCGAGTTCTTCGGCTCGGGCGTCTCGCAGGTGCCGCTGGCCAACCGCGCCACGATCGGCAACATGAGCCCCGAGTACGGCTCCACCATCGCGATCTTCCCGATCGACTCCAAGACCACCGACTACCTACGGCTGACCGGACGCTCGGAGGCTCAGATCGCCCTGGTCGAGGCCTACGCCAAGCGGCAGGGACTGTGGCACACCGACGAGGTCGAACCCCGCTACTCGGAGTACCTCGAGTTGGATCTTGGCACCATCGTGCCGTCGATCGCAGGGCCCAAGCGCCCCCAGGACCGAATCATCCTGGCCGAGGCCGCCGAAGCGTTCGAGCAGGCGATCGGCACCTACACCGACGACGCCAAGAAGCACGTGCATGTCACGCTGGCCGACGGCGTCGACTTCGACCTGCCCACCGGAGCGGTGACGATCGCGGCGATCACGTCGTGCACCAACACCTCCAACCCGAGCGTGATGATCGGTGCCGGGCTACTGGCCAAGAAAGCCGTCGAGAAGGGCCTCACCCGCAAGCCGTGGGTGAAGACGTCGCTGGCCCCGGGCTCGAAGGTGGTCACCGACTACTACGCCCGCTCGGGCCTGGACCACTACCTCGCACAGCTCGACTTCGACCTGGTCGGCTACGGCTGCACCACCTGTATCGGCAACTCGGGCCCGCTGATCCCCGAGGTGTCGCAGGCGGTCAACGCCGCCGATCTGGCAGTCACCTCGGTGCTGTCGGGCAACCGCAACTTCGAGGGCCGGATCAACCCGGACGTGAAGATGAACTACCTGGCCAGCCCGCCCTTGGTGGTCGCTTACGCACTTGCCGGACGCATGGACATCGACCTGCTCAACGAGCCGCTCGGCCAGGGCTCCGACGGCCAGCCGGTGTTCCTGCGCGACATCTGGCCGTCCACCGACGAGGTCGAGCAGGTGGTCAACAGCTCGATCAGCTCCGACATGTTCACCAGCCGTTACGCCGACGTGTTCGCCGGCGACGACGCCTGGCGCTCGCTGCCCACCCCGACCGGTGAGGTCTTCGAATGGGACGGCGAGTCGACCTACGTGCGCAAGCCGCCGTACTTCGACGACATGCCGGCCGAGCCGTCCCCGGTGACGGACGTCGCGAACGCGCGGGTGCTGCTCAAGCTCGGTGACTCGGTGACCACCGACCACATCTCGCCGGCCGGCTCGATCAAGGCCGACAGTCCGGCGGGCAAGTACCTCACCGAACACGGCGTGGACCGCAAGGACTTCAACAGCTACGGCTCGCGGCGGGGCAACCACGAGGTGATGATCCGCGGCACTTTCGCGAACATCCGGCTGCGCAATCAGATCGCGCCCGGCACCGAGGGCGGCTTCACCCGTGACTTCACCCTCGCCGACGCCCCGGTCAGCACCGTCTACGACGCGGCGCAGAATTATGCGGCGGCGGGCACTCCGCTGGTCGTGCTGTCGGGCAAGGAGTATGGCTCCGGCTCGTCCCGCGACTGGGCGGCCAAGGGCACCGCGCTGCTGGGCGTCAAGGTGGTCATCGCCGAGAGCTACGAGCGCATCCACCGCTCGAACCTGATCGGCATGGGCGTGCTGCCGCTGCAGTTCCCCGACGGCGAGAACGCCGATTCGCTCGGCCTCACGGGCGAGGAGACCTTCACCTTCACCGGCGCCGAAGAACTCAACGCGGGCACGACTCCCAAGACGGTGCGCGTGCAGGCGGGCGACAAGGAGTTCGACGCCATCGTCCGGATCGACACCCCCGGCGAGGCCGACTACTACCGCAACGGCGGCATCATGCAGTACGTGCTGCGCAGCCTGCTGAAGAACTGAGTTGGCGAAGCGCCCGACCAGGGCCGAGCGTGCCCGGCGCGAGCGAGAGATCGCAGCCCGGGCCAGAACGGCCGGGGCTGTGCCGTCGCCGAGTGCCGGTTCATCCGGTGCTGCATCGGCTCGGGTGACGGTTGCGCGGTCCCGGTCGTCGGATCGCCGTGCGGCTCGTGGGGTCATCGGCAGCGAACTGGCCGAGCGTGCTGCCTGGTCGATGCTCGCAGCGCTCGCAGCCCTGGTCGGCGCCGGGCTGGCGCTCGCGCTGGGCGGGTCCATCGTGCCGGCCCTGTGCCCCAGCGACGACGGCACCTGCACCTTCGGCTGGATGGTCGTCATCGGCATGGTCGGCTACGTGGTGGCGCTACTGCCGGCCTGCGCCATCGGCGGGCTGGGCATCTGGTTCTGGGTCGCCTACCTCGTCGGATTCTCGCCGCTGATGGTGCTGGCCTCGATCGGCGACTGGTGGTGGTGGACGGCGCTGGTGTTGCTGCCGCCGGTCGCGGCGGTTGCGAGCTCGCCGTTGGGGCGGCTACGGATCGCGTCCTGGCAACGGTGGACGCTGCTCGCGCTGGCCGTCATCGGTGTCGCAGCGGTGGTCTGGTGGTACGGCTTCGCGTCGTGATCGACCGCTGAGCCGGTGCAGCGCGCCACGTCCGGCGTCCTCATCGCGACCCTCGGACGACGATCGCGCCGCGGTGCGGTAGTAAGAACCCATGACCCGCGAGCGCAGCCTGACCAGGCAGATCCTGTCGCTGGCGGTCCCGGCCTTCTTCGCGCTGGTCGCGGAGCCGCTGTTCCTGTTGGTCGATTCGGCCATCGTCGGGCACCTCGGAACACCCCAGCTCGCCGCCCTCGGGGTGGCCGGTTCGGTGCTTGCCACCGCAGCGGGAGTGTTCGTGTTTCTCGCCTACGGCACCACCGCCAGCGTCGCCCGGGCCATGGGCGCCGGGGCGGGTGACAAGGTGGTTGCCGCGGGGGTGGACGGCACCGTGCTGGCCGTCGTGCTCGGCGTGATCGTCGGGGCAGGGGTCGGGGTCGGCGCGGAGTGGTTGTGTGCCGCGCTGGGCGGCGCCGGTGAGGTGCTGACCCAGGCCGTGATCTACCTGCGCATCTCGGCCATCGGCTTGCCGGCGATGATGACCATGATGGCGATCACCGGAGCGCTGCGCGGCGTGCTCGACACGCGCAGTCCGCTGATCGTCTCGGTGTGCGGCTTCACCCTCAACGCGGTATTGAACGTGGCGCTGGTCTATGGGCTCGGCTGGGGCATCGCCGGCTCCGCCTGGGGCACGGTGGCCGCCCAGTACGCGATGGCGGCGGCGTTGGTGGCGGTGTGGTGGGTCAGGGTGCGCCGCACCGGAACGGCGTTGCGACTGCACCCTGCCGGCGTCTTGGCGGCGGCCGTGAACGGTGTGCCGCTGATCGTACGTACGCTCGCGCTGCGCGCGATCCTGCTGCTGACCACCTGGGTGGCAGCCGGGTTGGGTGAGGTTCCGCTGGCCGCGCATCAGGTGGCCTTCACCGTCTGGACGCTGCTGGCTTTCGCCCTGGACGCTCTCGCCATCGCCGGCCAGGCGCTGACCGGCAAGGGGTTGGGGGCCGCGGACGTGGCGGGGGTGCGGGAGGCGACCCGGGTGATGATCCGCTGGGGCGTGGTCGGGGGAGTGCTGGTGGGCGCGCTGGTGGCTGTCGGCGGACCCCTGATCGCCCCGCTGTTCAGCGCCGATCCGGCCGTCCGGGCAGCCCTGGTGGCCGCCTTGATCGTGGTGGGTGTCGGCCAGCCGATCGCGGGTTATGTGTTCGTGCTGGACGGGGTGCTGATCGGCGCCGGCGACGGACGGTGGCTGGCCATCGGCATGATGGTGGTGCTGGTCGGCTATCTGCCGATCGTGGCGGTGATGAGGCTCAACTCCGGCTGGCTGACGGCGCAGGGCCCGGTGGCCTCGACCGCGGCGCTCTGGGTCGGGTTCACGGCGTTCATGGCGATCCGGGCGGTCATCCTGAGGTGGCGCGAGCGAGGCGACGCCTGGCTGGTCACTGGCCTCTGATCCCGGGTCGGCCGTGGCCGGCACTGGACGGACTCCGGCACTCGACCTTAGAATCGAACACACGTTCGAGAATGAGGGGGAGCGATGGCATCACTGGCAGATCGTCGCAGGGCCATGCAGCAGCCGCAGACCACGATCTACACGCCACCGGGGTGGCCGGAGCGGGTGCGTCCGCCCGGGGCGCCCGACTGGGAGGTGACCGCCACCGAGTTCCTGCTCGACTGCTGCCCGGCCGACTACCGGCGGTATCAGTTGTTGCGCCGGCACCCCGTGGTGCTGGCCAGGTTCGCCGTCAGCTTCGTCGAGGCCCAGGTGCAGGCCGGACGCGAGGGGCTCGGTGGCGTCCGGGTCAGCCTGGCCGAGTTCGTCGCCCCGCAGGTGGTTGCCGAGGCCGTAGACGTGTGGTCGCAGCAGCAGGCGTCGCTGGTGCGGGTACAGCGTGAGGTTGGCCTGGTGGAGGAGGCGCTGCGTGGCCGCAACTGGGCACGCAAGCTGTGAATCGCCAGCCCGTCCCCGTCCGCTGCCAGAGCCTTCCGCAACTCGGCGACGGCCTCGGGTACGACTTCCGCCTCGGGTTCTCGTCGGCCTCAGAGGGCTGCCAGATCGAACTCGTTGCCCTCGGGGTCGAGCATCCGCACCCAGCGGATCGACTCGCCGATCGCACCCTCACCGACCCGCTGCGCACCCATGGCGCACAGCCGGTCCACCTCGGCCGCCAGGTCGGGTACGTGCAGGTCGAGGTGCATCCGGTTCTTGCCCTGCTTGGGCTCGGGCACACCCTGAATCAGCATCATCGCGCCGGTCGCGCCCTCCAGTGGCACCAGCACCGCGTACTGCTCGACGCCGTCCATTCGTCGGTAGCGCAGGGCCGCGCACCAGAACTCCGCCAAGGCGTTCGGATCGACGGAATCCAACACGATGACCATCTCGATGCTCGGGCCCTCAGGCATGCGGCCAGCATGCCAACGGGGTCACCATGTCGTCCACCGTGATCGGCGTCGGTCCGCCTGCGGGCTCCCGCGCCCACACGTAGACTCCTGCCCATGTCGTTGCTCGAACGCATCACCTGCCCTAGCGACCTGCGTGAGCTCACCGGTGCAGAACTCGTCACCCTGGCCGACGAGATCCGCGCCTTTCTGATCTCGCACGTGTCGCGTACCGGCGGGCACCTCGGCCCCAACCTCGGGGCGGTCGAGCTGACCATCGCGATGCACCGGGTGTTCGACTCGCCGCGCGATCCGCTGATCTTCGACACCGGTCATCAGAGCTATGTACACAAGATTCTGACCGGACGGCAACACCGCTTCGACACCCTGCGCCAGCCCGGCGGGCTGTCGGGTTACCCCAGCCGCGCCGAATCCGAGCACGACTGGGTCGAGAGCTCCCACGCCTCGACCGCCTTGTCGTGGGCAGAGGGAATGTCTAAGGGGTTCGCCCTGCGGGGCATCGATCGCACCGTGGTGGCCGTCGTCGGCGACGGATCGCTGACCGGCGGCATGACCTGGGAGGCCCTCAACAACATCGCCGTCGAGCCGAACCTACGGCTGGTGATCGTGGTGAACGACAACGGCCGTTCCTACACCCCCACGATCGGCGGCATGGCCACCAGGCTGCAGGGGTTGGGCCTGCAACTCTCCGCTATTCGCACCGACCGGCGCTACGAGCGCGCCCTGGCCACGATCAAGCGCTGGGTCAGCCGCACCCCGGTGTTGGGCGAACCCACCTACGAGTTGATGCACGGCGTCAAGGCCGGCGTGAAGGACGTTCTGGCTCCGCAGGGCCTCTACTCCGACCTGGGCATCAAGTACCTGGGCCCGATCGACGGTCACGACCTGGACGCCCTCGAGCGGGCACTGCGCAGAGCCAAGCAGTTCGGCGGCCCGATGATCGTGCACGCCCTCACCCAGAAGGGCCGCGGTTTCGCCGCCGCCGAGCAGCATGAGGAGGACCGCTTCCACGCAGTCGGGCCGATCGACGAGGTCACGGGCGTGCCGCTCGCCACGTCGTCGGCGCGCACCTGGACCGACGCCTTCGGTGAGCATCTGGCGCGGATCGGGGCCACCAACGACTCGGTGGTGGCGATCACCGCCGCCATGCTGCATCCGACCGGCCTGTCCCGCTTCGCCCGGCACTTTCCCGATCGCGTCTTCGACGTCGGTATCGCCGAACAGCATGCCGTCACCTCGGCGGCCGGGCTGGCCCGCGCCGGCCTGCACCCGGTGGTCGCCGTGTATGCAACCTTTCTCAATCGAGCCTTCGACCAGGTGCTGCTCGACGTGGCGCTGCACCGCGAGGGCGTCACCTTCGTGCTCGACCGGGCCGGCATCACCGGCGCCGACGGCCCGAGCCACCACGGCATGTGGGACCTCTCACTGCTCGGTCTGGTGCCGGGGCTGCACCTGGCCGCACCGCGCGACGAGCAGCGGTTGCGCGAGGCGCTCGACACCTCGATCGGCATCGACGACGCGCCGAGCGTCGTCCGGTTCTCGAAGGACCCGCTACCCACACCCATTCCCGCGGTGCGCACCGACGGCACCGTCGACGTGCTGTTCGAGCAGGGCGACCCGCAGGTGCTCGTGGTCGGCTGGGGCCAGTTCGCCGGCGCTGCCGTCGAGGTGGGGCAGCGGCTCAGCCAGCAGGGCATCGGGGTGCGGGTGGTCGATCCGGTCTGGGCGCTGCCCGTCAGCGAAGACCTGATCCGGTTGGCCGGCGCTCACGGCCTGGTGATCACCCTCGAGGACGGCGGGCTCGCCGGTGGCCTCGGCTCGCGGCTGGCTCAGGAGTGCCGTCTGGCAGGTGTGTCGGCCAACGTCCGCGAGTTCGGCGTTCCGCAGCAGTTCATCGATCAGGGCACACGCAGCGGCATCCTCGAAGAGCTGGGGCTGACCGCCCAACACGTCGCGCGCTACGCCACCGAAACGGTGCTGGCGGCCGAATCGGCCCCCCAGCCCTCGCAGGTGGATCAGCCCGGCTGAGAGAGCCGCTTCGGCGGTCGAGCGTGCCGAGACCAGGTGAATCTGGTCGGTCGAGCGTGTCGAATCTGGTCGGTCGAGCTTGTCGAGACCCTTGAATCCGGTCGGTCGAGCTTGTCGAGACCCGGTCTGACTGGAGTGGTTTCGACAGGCTCAACCAGCGGTTTTCGGTCGGTCGAGCTTGTCGAGACCTTGTTTGCGTGCAGTGGTTTCGACAGGCTCAACCAGCGGTGTTCGGTCGGTCGAGCTTGTCGAGACCTTGTTTGCGGGTGGTGGTTTCGACAGGCTCAACCAGCCGGTGGTTTCGACAGGCTCAACCAGCGGGTGGTTTCGACAGGCTCAACCAGCGGGTGGTTTCGACAGGCTCAGCCGGCGAACGTCCGACTCTTCGCAGGCACGATCGCGATCGCCAGGCAGCCGATCACTGCGGTCAGGAACAAGGGAGTGCCGAGCAGTGAGTCACCCGCCTCGGTATAGAGGGTGATGTCGATGCTGCCCCGGCCGCTGCCGCGGCTCAGTGCCATGACGGCTGTCGACGTCACTGCAACCAGAGAACTGGCGCAGAACAGCATCACCCGCGCCGGAATCGGCCAACGGGGCGTGCCCGCGTTGGTGATGTCACCCTCGGTGAGCACGCGCCAGATCAGTCCGAACAACGCAGCACCCAGACCACTGAAGCCCAGCAGGGCACTGATCGGATCGTCGAGGATCGCCCGGTGCGGAAAGACGAGGCAGAGCAGCAGAGCGCACAGCAGCGCGATAGCCCTCATGCCGGTCAGTCGTCCCGAGAGCAACTGCGCGGCTGCGAGGGCAAGTGTCGCGATCGACAGCAACCCCGCGAACTGCGGCACCGACTCGCCGGCCCACTGCGGAGCGCCGCTGACGCGCAGCAGGTCGAACGCCGCCATCACGAACAGGGCGCCGAGGAAGAGGGCAGCCCACGGACGACCGCGACGGGCCAACGGCAGGGCCAGCACCAGGCCGACGCCGCCCACCAGGCTGCGCACGGCGGAGACGATCCAGTCGGTGCGTGTCAGAGACTGAAACGCATCGAGCACGGCGAACAACCACCCGATGCCGGCGTAGCGGGCCAACTCGCCGAGCAGAGCCACCACGGGCGACACGAACAGGTACGACACGCAGGCGATCGCCACGAGGTAGTTCAGGC
>Ga0209277_10000118_pt1 | contig 40594 bp, 34 predicted proteins | sample JI81AbrownDNA_FD_187503 | JGI IMG/M metagenome (GOLD analysis project Ga0209277, IMG submission 187503) | Wastewater effluent complex algal communities from Wisconsin, to seasonally profile nutrient transformation and Carbon sequestration -... | ecosystem: Engineered > WWTP > Effluent > Algae... | reverse complement strand
ACACCCTCAGCCTCGCCAACTACCTCGACCCCGGCCAGGACACCCTGCTGCCCAACGGCATCGTGGTGGACTGGGGCGACGGCACCCAAAGCACCGCCAGCAGCCTCGGCGATCTCACCCACACCTACCTGGCGGCCAGCACGCCCACCCTTACCGTCAGCCTCGCCGACGAAGACGGCAGCTACGCCAATGTCGCCAGCCTTGGTATCACGGTGCTAGCCGGAGGCGGCGTCAACCACGCCCCGGTGGCCGACGACGAAGTCTTCAACCTGCGCCCGAACCAGGTGCTGGACATCGCCGCACCGGGCGTGCTCGACGGAGATCTTGACGCCGACGGCGACGTGCTCAGCGTCAGCGCGGTGGACACCACCGGCCTCGCCGGCAGCATCATCCAGCTCGCCGACGGCGCCTTCCGCTTCACGCCCACCACCGACTTCGTCGGCAGCACCGCCTTCACCTACACCGTCTCCGACGGCAAGGGCGGCTTCGACACCGGCCTGGTCACCCTCAACGTGGTGAACAGCGCCCCGCAGGCGGGCAACGACAGCTACACGGTGCACGCCGGCGTTCCGCTCGTCGTCACCAGCCCGGGCCTGCTCGGCAACGACGCCGACTTTGACATGGACGCCCTGTTCATCTCGGCGTGGGACGCCTCCGGCCTCAACGGTGACCTCGTCCTCTCCGCCGACGGCAGCTTCAGCTTCACGCCGACCGCAGGCTTCACCGGCAACACCGGCTTCAGCTACACCGTCGCCGACGGCTACGGCGGAAGCAGCATCGGCGTGGTCGGCATCACCGTCACCAACATCGCCCCGGTGGCCGACGACGAAATCCTCCACGTCTGGCGAAACGGCAGCCTCGACATCACCGCCCCGGGCATACTCACCGGCGATCTCGATGCCGACGGCGACACCCTCAGCGTCAGTGGCGTAGACACCACCGGCCTTGCCGGCAGCCTGGTGTACAACGCCGACGGCAGCCTCCACTTCACCCCCACCGCCGGCTTCAGCGGCACCACCGGCTTCACCTACCAGGTGAGCGACGGCAACGGCGGTTTCGACACCGGCAGCGTCACCTTTGAAGTGGTGCCCGAAACCACCGTCACGCGGATCGGCGCCGCCCCGGACCGCCAGTCCGGCAGCGGCGGCCAGTGGGCCAGTGCCTGGACCCACACCGGCATCGACGCCGAGCACAAGCACGACGCCACCAGTGCCGCCGAAAGCTGGAGCACCGTTGCCTACCACGGGGTCAGCCCGCAGAACCTCGCCGGTGGCGACATCTACGCGGGCGATCTCGGGGTCAGCAGCCAGTCGGCTGTCACCAGCAGCGTGCGTCAGGAGATCGACGGCAAGGAAGCCCTGCGCTTCAACCTCGCCGAAGAAGCCACCGGCGTCACGGTCAACCTGTCGCGCTTCTTCATCAACGACGACGGCAGCCTCTACACCGAAAGCGGCCGCCTGCGCCTCATCGACGACAGCGGCACGGTGGTGGCCGAAACCACCTTCAGCGCCACCTCCGCGGCCGGCACGCAGCAGGTCAGCCTTGGCAGCGCCGCCGGCTTCAGCCACGTCGAACTCAGCGCCGGCGCCTACGACGGCACCGACTTCGTCTTCGGCGGCTACCAGGACGGCGCCGGCCACTTCGGCAGCGCCATCACCACCGACGGTGCGGGCATCCAGCACGGCAGCGACTTCCTCGTCGATTGGGTCGAATTCGACTTCCCGATCGTCGGCGTACCGCTGCCCCACGACGAGCTGTAAAATCGGCCAACGCAGGCCCGGGGGCAAGCCCGGGCCTGCACGACCCATAATGTGTCGGCGTTTTTTACAAATCGATTTCTCGATTTGTCGAAGTTATTGAATTCACGAAATTTCTTTACCTGGCACTGCTCTGGCATGGTGTTAGCAAATCCCCAAAATCCGGAGTCCGTCATGGTTCTCAAGTTTCGCCCCCGCCTTGTTGCCGCAGCGGTCACCTGTCTGTTGGTCAGCGCCGGCGCATCCGCCGCCACCCTCTACCAGCAACTGCCCGACGCCGCGGGGGTCAGTCAGCAATCCGACAACAGCACTGGCACACCCTACGCGCAGACGATTCCCGCGCTCGGCAGCATCACCCTCGAAACGATCAGCTGGTGGGGCTTCCACGGACAGAACTCCCTGGGGTCGGCCTTCGATAATTTCGAAGTCTTTGTCGGCGGCGGCCGGCAGGCCGGCACCCTCACGTCCGGAACCGACTCGGGATTCGCCTTTTACACCCTCGACATCCCCGACATCGTCCTGGACGGCGCCCAAAACCTCGAAATCTGGAACAACTCCCTCGACGTGGAGTGGTTCTGGGCCGGCGCCGCCGGCACCGATGCCACCGCCTTCCGCCTCGACGGCACGCGCAATGGCGGCACGGTGCCCGAGCCGGCTTCGCTGGCGCTGCTGGGTCTGGCGGGCCTCGGCCTGTGGGCCAACCGTCGCCGAATGGCTTGAACGGCCGGGCTTCGGCCGCTGCAGCACAACAGAATGGGCCGGCTTTGACCGGCTCTTCTTTTTCAAGGGATCACCGTGTCATTTCTCGGACTTGAACGGCCGCGCATCGACACGCCCATGGGACAGGCGCTCGAATGCGCGCTGGGAGTACTCAAGCGGGTCGGTTTTTTCAGCATGTTCATCAACCTGCTGACGCTCACCTCATCGATCTACATGATGCAGGTGTACGACCGGGTACTGGCTTCGCGCAGCGGCCCGACCCTGCTTTACCTCACGCTCTTCGCCGGTGCCTGCCTGGCCACACTGGCGGCCCTCGAAGTGGTGCGTTCCCGGCTGCTGGTGCGGCTTGGGGCGCGCTTTGATGCGCAGCTGTCGGGCCTCGTCTTCATGCGCACGCTCACCGCCGGGCGCAGCGGCCAATCCCTGCGTGATCTCGACCAGCTGCGCAACTTCCTGACCGGCTCGCACATCCTGAGCTTGCTCGATGCGCCGTGGATGCCGATCTACATCGGCCTGGTCTACCTGCTTCACCCCATGCTCGGCCATGTGGCGCTGGCGGGCGGCGTGCTGCTGTTCTTGCTGGCCCTCTGGAACGAGCGTGACACCCGCGAACCCCTTGCCGAGGCCGGCAAGCAGATGGCCGCCGGCACCCAGTTTGCCGAGATTTCGGCGCGCAATGCCGAGGCGATCCGCGCCATGGGCATGCTGCCCGGCCTCACCGTGCTGTGGCGCAAACGCCACGACCTGGGCCTCGGCCTGCAGGGCCTGGCCAGCGATCGGGCCGGCAACGTGGCCGCGGTGGCCAAGGCGCTGCGCTTCTTCCTGCAGGTTGCCATCCTGGGCGTGGGCGCCTGGCTGGTGATCAAGCAGGAATGCACCGGCGGCGTGATGATCGCCTCGTCCATCATCATGGGCCGCGGGCTGGCCCCGGTGGAGGCGGCCATTGGCGGCTGGCGCGGCTTTTTGATGGCGCGGGAATCCTACGGGCGGCTGCTCAAGGGCTTTGGCGGCGATGCCGCCGACGCGCCCACCATGCTGCTGCCCAAGCCCGAGGGCAAGCTGGTTTTCGAGGGCGTCTCGGGCGGCCCGCCCGATTTGCGCAAATTCACCGTTCAAAACCTCAGCTTTAGCCTGAATGCCGGCAGCGTGCTGGGCATCACGGGCCCCAGCGCGGCCGGAAAGTCCACCCTCGCGCGGCTGGCGGTGGGCGTGTGGCGGCCGGGTGCCGGTGTGGTGCGGCTCGACGGCGTGAATATCGCCGACTGGAATCGCGAGGACGTGGGCCCGCATATCGGCTACCTGCCCCAGGATATCGAGCTTTTTCCCGGAACCGTCGCCGACAACATCGCCCGCTTCGGCAAGGTGGACCCGGACAAGGTCGTCGATGCGGCCCAGCTTGCCGGGGCGCACCAGGTGATCCTCGAGCTGCCCCAGGGCTACGACACGCCGATCGGCCCGTCGGGCGTCAATCTGTCCGGCGGGCAGCGCCAGCGCATCGGGCTGGCGCGGGCCTTCTACGGGCGCCCGCCGCTGATCGTGCTGGACGAGCCCACCTCCAACCTCGATGCCGAAGGCGAGGGCGCCGTGCGTCAGGCCATGGAAGTGCTGCGTGGCCAATCGACGGTGGTCGTCATTGCCCACCGGCCGGCGGTGCTGGGTGGCACCGATCAACTGATGGTGATCCTGAAAGGACAAATCGTGAATTTCGGGCCCACCTCGGAAATCATGCCGGTCATCACGCGGCGCGTCATTGCCCGCCCGGAAGGGCTGCCGCAGGACGCCGGAGGCGCAGCCAATGGCTGAACTCGCCCGTGAGATCGAAGCCTCGCTGATCGTCGGCGAGGACAAGGCGGTGGCCGACACCCGGCGCTGGAGCCGCATCGGCTACGCAATCCTGGCCGGCACCTTCGGGCTCAGCATCGTGTGGTCGTCGCTGGCGCCGCTGTCCTCGGCCGTGGTGGCCCAGGGCTCGGTCAAGGTGGACAGCAGCCGCAAGAAAATCCAGCACCCGGAAGGGGGCGTGGTGAAGGCGATCCTGGTGAAGGATGGCAGCACCGTGAAGGCCGGCGATGTGCTGGTTCGCCTTGACGAAACCAAGGCCGGCGCCGCCTACGGGGTGGTCAAGGGCGGGCGCGAAGTGGCCCTGGCGGCCCAGGCGCGCCTCGAGGCCGAGCGTGACGAGCGTTCTTCCATCGTCTTTCCCAAGGTGCTGACGCGCCAGGCAAACGAGCCGCAGATTGCCGAAATCCTGCGCTCCCAGGAGTCCGTCTTCAGCGCCCGGCGTGCCTCGCGCCTGGGCGAGGTGGGGATTCTCGAGCGGCAGATCGGCGCGCTGCGCAGCGAGATCGCGGGCCTGCAATCCCAGCAGCGCTCCAAGCAGGAGCAGGCGGCCAGCGTCAAGGCCGAACTCGACGGGCTGGCGTCACTGGCCAGCCAGGGCATGGTCGAAAAAACCAAGATCCGCACCATCGAGCGCGATCTGACCCGCCTCCTCGGCGAGCGGGACGAGCTGGCGTCCAAGGTGGCTTCGGCCAACACGGCAATCAGCGAGAAGGAACTCAAGAAGTTCCAGGTGAAAAAAGCCTTTCACGAGGAAGTCGTTGCCGAGCTGAAAAAGGTTCAGGCCGAAAACTTCGAGTTGATCGAACGTGAAAGCGCCACCCGCTACACCCTTGAGCAAACCGAACTGCGCGCACCGGTGGATGGCACCGTGACGGATCTCAAGATCCACACCGCTGGCGGAGTGATCGGCCCCGGCGAAGTGGTGATGGAGGTGGTGCCCAGCTCCGACCGGCTGATCGTCGAAGGCAAGGTGCTGCCGCCGGACATCGACCGGGTGGCGCTGGGGCAGGATGTGGGCGTCAAGCTGCACGCCTTCAACGCCCGCACCACGCCCGAGCTCAAGGGCAAGCTCAGTTACGTGTCGGCCGACGCGGTGCTCGACCCGCGTACCGAGATGAGCTACTTCATCGTCAAGGTCACGGTGTCGGCCGACGAACTGAAGCGACTCGGCGAGCAGAAGGTGCAGCCCGGCATGCAGACCGACGTGTTCATCATTACCGGCGAGCGCACCTTCCTGGGCTACCTTTTCCAGCCGCTGGCCGACAGCTTCAACCAGGCCTGGCGGGAGCGCTGACGGGGTCTTTGCTGCCCGGCATTTCCTCGCAAACCTTCACCCACGCCCGCGCCGCGTGGGACATGTAGCGGCCGGGCTTCCAGATCAGCGCCACATTCCAGTCCAGGGGCGACTCCGGCGCGGCGAGCAGGGGCCGTACAAGCAGCTCGTCGCCAATGTTGAGGCGGGCGAGGAGGGGGGCCGGGATCAGCGTGGTGCCGAGCCCGGCGGCGGCCAGCGCAACGAGAAAATCCCACTGGCTGCTCTGGGCCGCGATGCGCGCTTCGAAGCCCGCCACGACGCAGGCCTCGCGGATGCGCCGGGTCAGCGAGAAATCGTCGCCGAGCAGCAGCAGCGGCTCGTCCCGCAGTGCCGTCAGCGGCACCGTTGCCGCCCGTGCCCAACGCGCCTGCCGCGTGCCGACCACGAACACCGGATAGCGCCCGAAGCTGCGCGAATCCAGCCCCAGCGCCGGGTCGGCGGGCAGCAGCGTGGCGCCCACCTCCAGCTCGCCGCTGGCCACCTGCTGCTCAATCACCTGCCCGCCGTTTTCCTGCAGGCGCAGGCTCACCGCCGGGTAGCGCTCGCGAAAAGCCTTCACCACCGGCGGAAACAGCAGATTCACCATCGGCGGAATCCCCACCGTCAGCTCGCCGCGGACGAGCGTGGTGAGGTCGCTCACCTCGCGGGTCAGCCGCCCCATCATGCCCAGCGCCTCCAGCCCCCGTTCATGCACGATGCGCCCGACGTCGGTCAGGCGCAGCTGGCGCCCGTCGCGGATCAAGAGCGGCTGGCCGATTTCTTCCTCCAGCTGGCGGAGCATCTTGCTGACCGTCGACTGGGTGACGTTGAGGCGTTCGGCGGCCACCGTGAAGCTGCTGTGGCGAACGGTTTCGACGAAATAGCGGAGTGCGCGAAGGTCCATTTTCATGAAAAAAACGACTGGAGTTCAGTAGTTTAAGTCATAACATGACTGTTTTCCCCGTCCTATACTGCCCGCCGACCCGTCCGTCGAGATGGGGCCACAAAATCGAGGATCGGAGAAAACGCAATGCCCATGGATCGAATTCGCCTTGCCCGCCTGCGGGACCGCATCATGTCGCCCGAAGCCGCCGCCGAACTGTTTCGCGATGGCATGACCGTTGGCATGAGCGGCTTCACCCGCGCCGGTGACTGCAAGGCCGTGCCTTTTGCGCTGGCCGAGCGGGCGGCCAACGAGCCGCTGCAGATCACGCTGATGACCGGCGCGTCCCTGGGCAGCGACATCGACAAGGTGCTGACCGACGCCAACGTGATCAGTCGGCGCATTCCGTTTCAGTCCGACCCGACCCTGCGCCGCAAGATCAACGCCGGCGAGGTGATGTTCATCGACCAGCACTTGTCCGAAACCGTCGAGCAACTGCGCTCCGGCCAGCTTGCGCCGGTGGATATCGCGGTGGTCGAGGCCACCGCCATCACCGAAAACGGCGGCATCGTGCCGACCACCTCGGTGGGCAATTCGGCCAGCTTTGCCGTGCTGGCGAAAAAAATCATCGTCGAGATCAACCTGACCATGCCGGCCGGGCTCGAAGGCCTGCACGACATCTACATCCCCACCTACCGTCCGCACCGCCTGCCGATTCCGCTGATTGCGCCCGAGCAGCGCATCGGCCTGCCGTTCATTCCGGTGGACCCGGAAAAAATCGTCGCCATCGTGATCACCGAGAAGGCCGACAGCCCGTCCAACGTGCTGCCGCCGGACGACGAAACGCGGGCGATTGCCGGTCACCTGAATGAATTCCTGGGCCATGAAGTGACGGCCGGGCGTTTGTCGGCGTCGCTGCAGCCACTCCAGGCCGGCATCGGCACCATCGCCAACGCGGTGCTGCACGGCATGCTGGATTCGCCCTTCCGGGATCTGAAGATGTATTCGGAAGTGCTGCAGGACAGCACCGTCGAACTGCTTGATGAAGGTCGCCTGAGTTTTGCGTCGGCCTCCAGCATCACCCTTTCGCACGGTACTTATGAGCGGGTGCTGGGCGATATCGAGAAATACAAATCGCGTCTCGTGCTGCGTCCGCAGGAAATCAGCAACCACCCCGAAGTGATTCGCCGCCTTGGCCTGATCACCATCAACACGGCGCTGGAGTGCGACATCTACGGCAACGTGAACTCCACCCACGTGGGCGGCACGCACATGATGAACGGCATCGGCGGCTCGGGCGATTTTGCCCGCAACGCGCACCTGTCGGTGTTCGTGACCAAGTCGATCGCCAAGAACGGAGCGATCTCGAGCATCGTGCCGATGGTGACCCACGTGGATCACACCGAGCACGACACCGACATCATCGTTACCGAGCACGGCCTGGCCGACTTGCGCGGCCTGGCTCCCCGCGAACGGGCCCGGCAGATCATCGACAACTGCACCGATCCGCTCTACCGCGATGTGCTGCGTGATTATTATTTGCGCGCCTGCCGCCGTGGCGGCCACACCCCGCAGTTGCTGCAGGAGGCCTTTGCCTGGCATTTGCGCCATGAGCACAGCGGCTCGATGCTGGAACGGCAGCCGGAAGCCGTGCCGGCTTAAGGGTTTACCCCGAACGCTCACCCCGAACGCGGGCGCGCGCAGGCCGCGCTCCGCGGGCTCCGGCTGATCGAAAGCGCCCTTCGATCCGGAGCCTCTAAACAAGGCCTGCATCTCCCCGAGCCAAGCGCGTTCCGCACTCCCCGGCGGAACGCGGTTTTTGGCTTTGTGGGGAGTGCGCGCCGGCAGGTTCAGGCGGTGATGTGTACTTCAGCGGCGCCGGGCTGCATCCGGCCGATCACTGCCGCGTCGCCAAAACCGCCAGTGCGGAAGGTTTCCAGCACGGTGGCGACACTGGCTTCGTCGCAGGCGACCAGCAGGCCGCCGCTGGTCTGGGCGTCGGCGAGCACGTTGCGCTGCCAGCTTTCCACGCCGTCGTCGAAGCGCACCGCGTTGCCACAGCTGTCGAGGTTGCGGGCGATCGCGCCAGGGCCGATGCCCTGTTTGGCAAACGGTACGGCCGCCGGCATCACCGGCACGCGGGAGGCCGCCACCGCCGCGCCCAGCCCCGCACCCCGACACACTTCCAGCAAATGGCCGAGCAGGCCGAAACCGGTAACGTCGGTCAGTGCGTGCACGCCCGGCAGGCTGGCCAGGGCCGGGCCCACGGTGTTGAGGCGGGTGGTGGTGGCGATCATCTGGGCGTAGCCGTCTTCACCGAGCACACCTTTTTTCATGGCCGAACCGAGAATGCCGACGCCCAGCGGCTTGCCGAGGATCAGCACGTCACCATCGCGGGCGTCGCGGTTGCGCTTGATCACGTCCGGGTGGGCGATGCCCAGCGCGACGAGGCCGTAGATCGGTTCGGGGGAGTCGATGCTGTGCCCGCCGGCCACCGGAATGCCGGCTGCCGCGCAAACACTGGCGCCGCCTTCGAGGATGCGGCCGATGTCGGACAGCGACATCTTGCCCACCGGCATGCCGACGATGGCCAGCGCCATGATGGGCGTGCCGCCCATGGCGTAAACGTCGGACAGGGCGTTGGTGGCGGCAATGCGCCCGAAGTCGAAGGGATCGTCGACGATGGGCATGAAGAAATCGGTGGTGGCGATCAGGGCCTGCTGGTCGTTGAGGCGCCACACGGCGGCATCGTCGGCGGTTTCGGTGCCCACCATCAGATTGGCGAAGGGCTTGGCGGCCGGCATGTGACTGAGCATTTCGCTCAGTACGGCGGGGGCGATTTTGCAGCCGCATCCGCCGCCGTGAGACAATTCCGTGAGTCGCAGGGGTGCTTCAGTCATCTCTTTTTTTCCAGTTCATTCAGCGGGTTGTTCATTGTGTCTTCTCATTCTGCCCCTTTTTCCGCGCGCTTCGAGCAGCTCGACGAGTTCGACGCCATCATCGACGTGCGCTCGCCGTCCGAGTTTGCCGAAGACCATATTCCCGGGGCCATCAACTGCCCGGTGCTCGACGACGAGGAACGCATCCGGGTTGGCACGCTCTACAGGCAGGTGTCGCCTTTCGAGGCGCGCAAGGTGGGGGCGGCGCTGGTGTCGCGAAATATCGCGAACCACATCGAGACGCATTTTCTCAGCAAGCCGAAGGGCTGGAAACCCTTGGTTTACTGCTGGCGCGGCGGACAGCGCAGCGGTTCGATGACGGTTGTGCTCGGTCAGATCGGCTGGGCTGCCCGGCGTCTCGAAGGCGGCTACAAGACTTTCCGCGCTCGCGTGCTGGCCGAACTCGATGCGCTGCCGGCGGCGCTCACGTTCAAGATTCTCTGTGGGCCCACCGGCAGCGCCAAAACTGCACTGCTCGATGCGCTGGCCGCGGCGGGCGAGCAGGTGCTGGACCTGGAAGGGCTGGCCAATCACCGTGGTTCGGTGCTGGGCGGCGAACCGAACTCCAGCCAGCCGGGCCAGAAGGCTTTCGAAACGCAGCTGTGGTCTGTTCTGCGCGGCTTCGACCCGGCGCGGCCGGTGTGGGCCGAGTCCGAAAGCCGGCGCGTCGGACGGCTGCATTCGCCGGGCGTGCTCTTCGAGCGTCTGCGCAGTGGCGAGTGTGTGCGTATCCAGGCGCCGCTGACCGCCCGCATCGATCATTTGCTGGAGCGCTATTCCGACCTGATTGCCGACCCCGTGGCCTTCAATGCCAAGCTTGAGCGCCTGGCGCCGCAGCATGGTCACATGCGGGTTGCCGGGTGGCAGGCGATGGTGGAGGCCGGCACCTGGCGCCAACTGGCCGAGGAGCTGGTCACGGCCCATTACGATCCGGCCTATCTGCGCGGCGGCGAGGGCTTGTATCGCCGGCTGGCGGAAGGGCAGGAGCTGGTGCTGTCCGGGCTAGATCCGGCAAGCCTGGCAGCCGTTGCGCAGGAACTCGCCGCGTCGTCCGCAGGCTGATGCTGGATTGCGTCTTCCGAGGCGCAGGGTGCCGCTCGAGGCATCGAAGAGCAGGGCCGAGCAGAGCATGCCTTGTGCTTGGGACATCGTTTTTCAGGCCGGTGGGCGGACGTCTTGACGCGGATGCCCATGAAGCGACCGGGCCACCTGCGCAGGGGGCCCGGGTTGGTGATGCTGCTTACAACACTTCGGCTGCGTGGTCGGCGAGGCGGGAGCGTTCGCCACGCTGCAGGGTGATGTGGCCGGAATGGGCCCAGCCCTTGAATCGATCGACCACGTAGGTGAGGCCCGACGAGCCTTCGGTGAGGTAGGGCGTGTCGATCTGCGCGATGTTGCCCATGCACACCACCTTGGTGCCGGGGCCGGCACGGGTGATGAGGGTTTTCATCTGCTTCGGCGTCAGGTTCTGCGCTTCGTCGATGATCAGGAACTTGTTGATGAAGGTGCGCCCGCGCATGAAGTTGAGCGACTTGATCTTGATGCGGCTCCGGATGAGATCCCGCGTGGCGGCCCGGCCCCATTCGCCGCCTTCTGCGGTGGTGCCGTTGAGTACGTCGAGGTTGTCCTCCAGCGCGCCCATCCACGGGGCCATCTTTTCTTCCTCGGTGCCGGGCAGAAAGCCGATGTCCTCGCCCACCGGCACGGTGACGCGGGTCATGATGATCTCCGAGTAGCGCTTGGTCTCGAGCACCTGGGTCAGGCTGGCGGCCAGCGTGAGCAGGGTTTTGCCGGTGCCGGCCTGACCGAGGAGGGTGACGAAGTCGATCTCCGGGTTCATCAGCAGGTTGAGGGCGAAGTTCTGCTCCCGGTTGCGGGCGGTGATGCCCCACACGTTGTTCTTCTGGTGGGAATAATCGATCAGGGTTTCAAGGGTGACGGTGCGCCCGGCCTTGTCCTTCACCCAGGCCTGCAGGGGCTGCTCGCCTTCACCTTCCTGGAAGATGAATTCGTTGATCAGCAGGTCGGTGGTGTCGGGGCCCTTGAGCTTGTAGTAGGTGTGGCCGTCCTGCTTCCAGGATTCGAGATCCTTGCCGTTGGCTTCCCAGAAGGCGGTGTCGATCTCACGGGTGCCGGTGTAGAGCAGGTCGGTGTCTTCGAGAACCTTGTCGTTGAAGTAATCCTGTGCGGCGAGGCCCAGCGCACGGGCCTTGATGCGCATGTTGATGTCCTTGGACACCAGGATGACCGCGCGCTTCTTGTCGAATTTCTCGAAAAGATGCAGCACCACCGCGAGGATCTGGTTGTCGCCCTTGACCGTCGGCAGCGCCGCCGGCAGCTTGACATCGACCACCTCGGTCTGGAGGAACAGGCGTCCGCTGGCCAGCTCGGACGACGGGCCGACGAGGCTGATGCCCGACTCGATGCCCTCGGGGCAGGAGTTGACGATTTCGTCGAGCGTGCGGCTGGCCTGCCGTGCGTTACGGGCGACTTCCGACATGCCCTTCTTGTTGGAGTCGAGTTCTTCGAGGGTCATCATCGGCACGAAGATGTCGTGCTCCTCGAAGCGGAACAGGCTCGTGGGGTCGTGCATCAGCACGTTGGTGTCGAGGACGAACAGCTTGGTGGCGGGGGTCTTGGACTTGCCGGTGCGGCGGGTTGCCATGGTGTCGGTCCTTCTCGGCTTGTGTGGGAGAGGAAGCGGGCGGGCTCTTACAGGGCCTTGATGTAATCCAGTACTTCCTGGGCGTGACCGGGCACTTTCACCCCGCGCCATTCGCGTCGCAGGATGCCGGCGGCGTCGATGACGAAGGTGCTGCGTTCAATGCCCCGCAGCTGTTTGCCGTACATGTTCTTGAGTTTCATGACGCCGAAGAGATTGCAGGCGGTTTCGTCCGGGTCGGAGACGAGATCGAAGGGCAGGGCCTGCTTGGCGCGGAAGTTGTCGTGAGATTTGATGCTGTCGCGGGAGATGCCGAGCACGACGGCGCCTGCGGCAATGAATTCGTCGTGCAGGTCACGGAAGTTCTGGCTTTCGGTGGTGCAGCCAGGGGTGCTGTCCTTCGGGTAGAAGTAGAGCACCACTTTCTGGCCATGAAGGCTGGAGAGACTGAAGGCGGGATTGCCGGTGACGGCAAGGGTGAAGTCGGGTACGGCCTGATCGAGCATGGTGTCTCCGGAAACGTTGGTCGTCCGGTGCAGACTAATCGCAAGGCGGCAGACTGGCAATCTGCCCCGCGTGAAGATTTTGGTTCAGGCCGGATCGAAGATCAGCGCGGCTGCCACGTTGCGGTGTTCGGCAACCAGGATGTTGTAAGTGCGGCACGCCGAACCCAGGTCCATCACCTCGAGCCCGATGCGGGCGTTGAACAGCGCTTTCATCAGTTTGGGTTGCGGAAAGCGCTGGCGCATTCCGGTACCCAGAATGATGATCTCGCAGCCCAGGCCGGCCAGGCGCTCGAAGGCGCCTTCGTCGAGGCTTGCGAAGTCGCCCTGGTGCCAGTCGGGCATGAGCTGCTGGGGCATTACGATCAGGTTTTGTTCGTGGCGGGCCGGGCCGATCATCACGTGCCGGGCGTCGTAGCGGGCGATGGTGTTGTACTGGGCGTTCTGGTCGAGGTGGAGTTTCATGGCTTCTGTTCTCGGCGGTGGCGGGCGTTGATTTGCCCGGCTAGGGTGGCTTGGGTACCATTATAGCTTTGCGTCGTCTTGCGCCTGCCCGGGTATGCACCCGGCCGTCACGCCAGCGGCGCCGGAATCATGAGTCGCCACATCAAACCGCGTGCTGTCAGCCGGCAGCCCGCGCTTACCAGTCAGGAAACGGAAAACGCCGTGCAACCCATTCGCAAGTCCGACAAACTCGCCAACGTCTGTTACGACATCCGCGGCCCCGTGCTGCAGAAGGCGAAGCAGATGGAGGACGAGGGTCACAAGATCATCAAGCTGAACATCGGCAACCTGGCGCCGTTCGGTTTCGATTCCCCGGAAGAAATCCAGCTCGACATGATCCGCAACCTGCCCAACGCGGCCGGCTATTCGGATTCGAAGGGTATCTTCTCCGCCCGCAAGGCGATCATGCATTACACCCAGCAAAAGCACATCAAGGGTGTGACGCTGGAAGACATCTACGTGGGCAATGGCGTCTCCGAGCTGATCGTGATGGCCATGAACGCGTTGCTCAACACCGGCGATGAAGTGCTGGTGCCGGCCCCCGACTACCCGCTGTGGACCGCCGCGGTCAGCCTGTCGGGCGGCAGCCCGCGTCATTACATCTGTGACGAGTCCAACGGCTGGTTGCCGGATCTCGACGACATCCGCGCCAAGATCACGCCGCGCACCCGCGCCATCGTGATCATCAACCCGAACAACCCGACCGGCGCCGTCTATCCCGACGACACCCTGAAGGCCATCGTCGCCATTGCCCGCGAACACGGCCTGATCATCTACGCCGACGAAGTGTACGACAAGGTGCTCTACGAGGGCATCACGCACACCTCCATCGGTTCGCTGTCGGAAGACGTGCTGACCGTCACCTTCAACGGCCTGTCCAAGAACTACCGCTCCTGTGGCTACCGTGCCGGCTGGATGGTGGTTTCCGGCGACCGTCGTCCGGCTGCCGATTACATCGAAGGCCTCAACATGCTGGCCTCGATGCGCCTGTGCGCCAACGTGCCCGGCCAGTTCGCCATTCAGACAGCCCTCGGTGGCTACCAGAGCATCGACGACCTGGTTGCCCCCGGCGGCCGCCTGCGTCGCCAGCGCGACCTTGCCTACGAGCTGATTACCGCCATTCCGGGGGTCAGCTGCGTCAAGCCCAAGGCCACGCTGTACATGTTCCCCAAGCTCGACGCGAAGATGTACCCCATCGAGGACGACCAGCAGTTCATCGCCGAACTGCTGGAGCAGGAAAAAGTCTTGCTGGTTCAGGGCACCGGCTTCAACTGGCCGACGCCGGATCATTTCCGGCTGGTCTTCCTGCCTTACGAGGATGACCTCAGGGATGCAGTCAACCGCATCGCCCGCTTCCTCGACGGCTACCGCAAGCGTCACGGCACCTGATTTGCGGGCGAAGGGTGAAGAGTGAGGCGCGAGGGATTCAACCCGCTCCGCACGCTGGCCCCTTTGCCTTTACCCTTAACTCTTCACTCTTGACCCTTCACCGAATATGAAACCCATCAATGTTGGCCTCCTGGGCATCGGCACCGTCGGCGGTGGCACCTTTACCGTTCTCAAGCGTAACGAAGAAGAAATCACCCGCCGCGCTGGCCGGCCGATCCGCATTACCGCGGTGGCCGACAAGAACCTCGAACTGGCAAAGAGCGTAGCCGGCGAAGGCGTGCGTCTGACCGACGACGCCTTCTCTATCGTCACCGACCCCGAGATCGACATCGTCGTCGAACTCATCGGCGGCTACGGCGTGGCCAAGGAGCTCGTGCTCAAGGCCATCGAAAACGGCAAGCACGTAGTCACCGCCAACAAGGCGCTGCTCGCCGTGCATGGCAATGAAATCTTCGCCGCCGCCCAGAAGAAGGGCGTGATGGTCGCCTTCGAAGCCGCTGTTGCCGGTGGCATCCCCATCATCAAGGCGCTGCGCGAAGGCCTTTCTGCCAACCGCATCCAGTGGCTGGCCGGCATCATCAACGGCACCACCAACTTCATCCTTTCCGAGATGCGCGACAAGGGCCTGCCCTTCGCGGAGGTGCTCAAGGAAGCCCAGGCGCTCGGCTATGCCGAAGCCGACCCCACCTTCGACATCGAAGGCGTCGACGCCGCCCACAAGGCCACCCTGATGGCCTCCATCGCCTTCGGCGTGCCGGTGCAGTTCGACAAGGCTTACATCGAGGGCATCAGCAAACTCGACGGCGTCGATATCAAGTACGCCGAACAACTCGGCTACCGCATCAAGCTGCTGGGCATCGCCCGCCGCCGTCCGCAGGGCATCGAGCTGCGCGTGCACCCCACGCTGATTCCCGAAAAGCGCCTGATCGCCAACGTCGAAGGCGCGATGAACGCCGTGCTGGTGCAGGGCGATGCCGTCGGCGCCACCCTTTACTACGGCAAGGGCGCCGGCGCCGAGCCGACTGCCAGCGCCGTGATCGCCGACCTCGTCGACGTGACCCGCCTGCATACCTCCGACCCGGAACACCGCGTGCCGCACCTGGCCTTCCAGCCCGACCAGATCACCGAACTGCCCATGCTGCCGATCGACGAAGTCGAGACCAGCTACTACCTGCGCCTGCGTGTCGACGACAAGCCGGGCGTGCTCGCCGACGTCACCCGGATCCTGGCCGACCAGTCGATCTCCATCGACGCCATGCTTCAGCGCGAACCGGAAGAGGGCGAGTCGCAAACCGACATCATCATCCTCACCCATCTCACCATCGAGAAAAACATGAACGCCGCCATCGCCAAGGTTGAAAGCCTTGATTCGGTGACCGGCAAGGTGACCCGCCTGCGCCTGGAAAATCTTTGATTGGTTTTCCGGTCTGAAATAAAAAAGCCGCGTATCCGCGGCTTTTTTATTGCTGCTGTGCAACGCGACTCAGCGCAGAACCCGTCCGTCACGACTCAGGACGGTGAGGTCCACGAAGTGTGAGCCGTTGTGGCTGGCCGGCGTGTAGCCGAGCTTGTAACCGCCCAGGTCGAAGTTGCTGCTTTCAAGCGCGTTGACCAGCTTTTCGCGGGTCAGATCCTTGCCGGTTCTGCGAATGGCCTCGGCCATCAGCTTGGCGTTGATGAAGCCTTCGAGCCCGTAGTAGCTGTAATTGCCGTGTTTGGCGAAGGCCTGCAGGGCCTTGTGATACTCCTTGACGATCGGCAGCGTGTCGTTCCATGGGTAGGGCATGGCCTGGGAGATGCCGATGCCGTGAGCTTCCTTGGCGCCCATTTCGGTGACCAGGAAATCTGCCCCAATCGGCGACAGGGTGGAGAACTGCGGTGATTGACCGGCCTTGCGCATCTGCCGGACAAATTCAGCGGTGGGCTTGAACAGCGTCACCATGATGACGGCCTGCGGGTTGGCCTTGGCGATCTGGGCAACGGCGCCGTCGACCTGCTGCGAGTTGCGTTCGACCGAGCCTTCGGCGACCGGCTTGAGCTTGTGCCGGGCGAGGGCGCTGACGACGCCATCCTTGCCGGACTTGCCGAAGCCGTCGTTCTGGTAGAACACCGCGATCTGCGTGATGCCGAGCGCGACGAGGTGGTTGACGATGGATTCGGTCTCGTCGGAATAGCTCGCGCGGAGGTGGAACATATAGCGATTGACGGGTGTACGCAGGCTGCCCGCGCCGCTGATGGTGCCCAGCAGCGGCACCTTCGCGTCGCTGAAAACCTTCATGGCCTCGGTGGTCGGCGACGAGCCGTAATAAGCCATCAGCGCGAAAACCTTGCTTTCGTTGATCAGCTTGCGGGTATTGGCGACGGTCTTTTCCGTTTCGTAGCCGTCGTCGAGGGCGAGCAGTTCGATCTTCTTGCCGCTGATTCCGCCTGCAGCGTTAAGTTGCGCGAAGTAGGCCAGGGCGCCTTCCTTCATTTCCTTGCCGTAGGCGCCGTTTGGGCCGGTGAAAGGCGCCGACATACCAAGGGTGATGGTGCTGTCGCTGACGCCCGGGTCAGCCGCCTGAGCCGCGGCGCTTGCGGCAAGTAGCAGTCCGGAGCCGAGGGCGGCGAGCAGGGATTTGAGCGTTTGGAGGCGCATGGGAATCGCTATTCTGGATTGATGGACGGAAAACCATCGTCGAGTATAGGGCAAACAAATGTGACGCAGGAGTGCCGCGGGCGAAAGGCGTTCCTGAAATGGATGCCCTGAAAACCGGGCTTGATAAAAACGCTGGCCAGTACCCGGAGAAGATCTTTCCGGATGCTGGCCAGTGGCGATGATGCGGGGTGCCGGAAGGCTTTGGCGTATTCAGCCGCTGAAGAAATCCTTCACCTTGTCCATCCACGACTTGGCTTTCGGGTTGTGGCGTTCGGCGTTACTCGATGCAATGTCGCCGAATTCGCGCAGCAGTTCCTTTTGGCGGTCGGTGAGCTTGACCGGGGTTTCGACGATCACGTGAACCATCAGGTCGCCGGGCGCGTGGCTGCGCACGTTGCGGATGCCCTTGCCGCGCAGGCGGAAGACCTTGGCGCTCTGGGTTTCGGCCGGAATGCGGATGTTGGCCGCACCATCGAGGGTCGGGATCTCGATTTCGCCGCCGAGGGCCGCCGTGGTGAAGCTGATCGGCATCTCGCAGTGCAGGTCGTCCCCGTCACGCTGAAAGACCGCGTGCTGCTTGATGTGGATTTCAACGTAGAGATCGCCGGCAGGGCCGCCATTGACGCCCGGTTCGCCCTGGCCGCCGTGGCGCAGGCGCATGCCGTTGTCGATGCCGGCCGGAATCTTCACTTCCAGTGTTTTCTGGCGTTTGACGCGTCCTGCGCCGCCGCAGGATGTGCAGGGTTCGGGAATGATGCGGCCGCTGCCATGGCACTTCGGACAGGTCTGCTGGATCGAGAAAAAGCCTTGCTGGATGCGCACCTGGCCCGCGCCGCCGCAGGTCGGGCAGGTTTTGGGCTGGGTGCCGGGCTTGGCGCCGGTGCCGTGGCAGGGTTCGCATTCTTCCTGGGCAGGAATGCGGATCGTCTTTTCGGCGCCGCGGGCGGCCTCTTCAAGACTGATCTCGAGGTTGTAGCGCAGGTCGGCACCGCGATAAACGTTGGAGCGCCCGCGTCCGCCACCGCCGCCGCCTCCCCCGAAGATGTCGCCGAAGATGTCGCCGAAGGCATCGGCGAAGCCGTCGAAGCCCTGGCCGCTACCGCCGCCGCCCATGGACGGGTTGACGCCTTCATGGCCGTAGCGGTCGTAGGCGGCGCGCTTGTTGGCGTCGGTGAGGATTTCGTAGGCTTCCTTGCCTTCCTTGAACTTCTCTTCAGCTTCCTTGTTGTCCGGGTTGCGGTCCGGGTGGAACTTCATGGCCAGCTTGCGGTAGGCCTTTTTCAGCTCGTCCTCGGAGGCGTCGCGATTGACGCCGAGGACTTCATATAAATCCCGTTTCGCCATTTTTGGGTGCTCTGGCTATCTTGTGGAAAGGCCGAGCCGCACGGTGCACGATGCACCGGCATGGCTCGGCCAGGTTTTTCGGTTCGGCTTTTTGGGCCGGACAGGCTTACTTCTTGTCCTTCACCTCGGTGAATTCGGCATCCACCACGTCCGGATCGTTGGACTGGGCGCCGCCGGCAGAAGCACCGGCTCCCGCACCTGCGCCGCCGGCAGCACCGGCTTCAGCCTGGGCCTGGGCGTAGATGTGCTCGCCGAGCTTCTGGCTGACGGTGCCGAGCGCTTCGCTCTTGGCGTCGATGACGGCCTTGTCGCCGGACTTGATGGCTTCCTCGGCTTCGGCAATGGCGGTTTCGATCTTGGCCTTGTCATCGCCGATCTTGTCGCCGTGCTCGGCCAGGGCCTTCTTCACGGAGTGAACCAGGGTGTCGAGCTGGTTGCGGGCATCGACCAGTTCGTGAGCCTTCTTGTCTTCCTCGGCGTGAGCTTCGGCGTCGCGCACCATGGCCTGGATCTCTTCATCGGAGAGGCCGGAGTTGGCCTTGATGGTGATCTTGTTTTCCTTGCCGGTGGCTTTGTCCTTGGCGGACACGTGCAGGATGCCGTTGGCGTCGATGTCGAAGGTGACTTCGATCTGCGGCATGCCGCGCGGCGACGGCGGGATGTCGGACAGGTTGAACTGGCCGAGGCTCTTGTTGCCGTTGGCCATCTCGCGCTCGCCCTGCAGCACGTGGATGGTGACCGCGGACTGGTTGTCGTCGGCGGTGGAGAACACCTGCGAGGCCTTGGTCGGGATCGTGGTGTTCTTCTGGATCAGCTTGGTCATCACGCCGCCCAGGGTTTCGATGCCCAGGGACAGGGGAGAGACGTCGAGGAGCAGCACGTCCTTGACTTCGCCCTGCAGCACGCCGCCCTGGATGGAGGCGCCGACAGCGACGGCTTCGTCCGGGTTCACGTCACGGCGGGGATCCTTGCCGAAGAATTCCTTCACCTTCTCGATGACCTTGGGCATGCGGGTCTGGCCGCCGACCAGGATCACGTCGTCGATGTCGGAAACCTTGACGCCAGCGTCCTTGAGGGCGATGCGGCAGGGCTCGATGGTGCGCTCGACCAGCTCTTCGACCAGCGACTCGAACTTGGCGCGGGTGATCTTCAGCGCCAGGTGCTTCGGGCCGGTGGCATCTGCGGTGATGTAGGGCAGGTTGATTTCGGTTTGCTGGCCGGAGGACAGCTCGATCTTGGCCTTTTCGGCGGCTTCCTTGAGGCGCTGCAGGGCCAGCACGTCGTTCTTGAGATCGACGCCTTGCTCTTTTTTGAACTCGGTGACGATGTAGTCGATGATGCGCTGGTCGAAGTCTTCGCCGCCCAGGAAGGTGTCGCCGTTGGTGGCCAGCACTTCGAACTGGTGCTCGCCGTCGATGTCGGCGATCTCAATGATGGACACGTCGAAGGTGCCACCGCCGAGGTCGAACACGGCGATCTTGGAGTCACCCGGCTTCTTGTCCATGCCGAAGGCCAGCGCCGCAGCGGTCGGCTCGTTGATGATGCGCTTCACTTCGAGGCCGGCGATGCGGCCGGCGTCCTTGGTGGCCTGGCGCTGGCTGTCGTTGAAGTAGGCCGGCACGGTGATGACGGCTTCGGTGACTTCTTCGCCGAGGTAGTCTTCGGCGGTCTTCTTCATCTTGCGCAGCACTTCGGCAGAAACCTGCGGCGGGGCCATTTTTTTGCCGCGCACTTCAACCCAGGCGTCGCCGTTGTCGGCCTTGGCGATGGTGAAGGGCATCAGGTCGATGTCCTTCTGCACTTCCTTTTCTTCGAAGCGACGGCCGATCAGGCGCTTGATTGCGTAGATGGTGTTCTTGGCGTTGGTGACGGCCTGGCGCTTGGCCGGCGCGCCGCACAGGATTTCGCCGTCGTCGGCATAGGCCACGACGGACGGGGTGGTGCGCGCACCTTCGGAGTTTTCGATGACCTTGGGCTTGCCGCCTTCCATCACGGAAACGCAGCTGTTGGTGGTGCCGAGGTCGATGCCGATAATCTTGCCCATGAGATTTCCTTCAGTTCGAATTCTGTTTGACGTGGGTGCCGATCGTCTCGGCGCCCTGGCTTGCTAATGAATATGGGGATGCTGTGGCCGGTTTCAAGCGGCGGGTTTTGCTTTTGAGACGATGACCAGGGCGGGGCGCATGGTGCGCTCATGGAGCAGGTAGCCCTTTTGCAGCACGGTGATCACGGTGTTCGGTTCGCCGTCGGCCTCGAGGGCGCTGATGGCCTGGTGCTTGTTGGGATCGAACTTTTCGCCGACCGGGTTGATTTCGGTGACGTTTGCGCCCTGGAACGCAGCAGCGAGTTGCTTGAGCGTGAGTTCGACGCCCTGGCGGAGGGTTTCGAGGGTGGCGTTTTCGGTGGCGAGGGCGGCTTCGAGGCTGTCCTTGACCGGCAGCATGGCCTGGGCGAACTTGTCGGCGGCAAATTTGCCGGCCTTGGCAATGTCGTCCTGGGCGCGGCGGCGGACGTTTTCCGTCTCGGCCTTGGCGCGCAGCCAGGCGTCGTGGTGCTCGGCGGCGTTCAGTTCGGCCTGACGGAGCAGCTCGGCAAGGCTGGGCAGGGTGTCGATACCCGGCACGTCGGCAACGGGCGTCTGCGTTTCGGCACCGGTGTCGGCGACGTTCTCCACAAGCTCCGGCGCGGCCTTGTTCTCGGGGCTCAGAGGGGTTTCTTGATCTTGCATGGGTAACGGCTCCTTTTTTTGACTCGCTCTAACTGGGGGCGGAGGATAAAATTTCAAGAGCTATTTCCGCGCGCATCGAAGTCGTTACCGGAAAGCTGGCGAAGCAAGTGTAAAATCAACCCACTCCGGGCTGGTCCCGGTCATCTTTACGGACTCTGCGGCGTAAAGCAGGTATGGAAAAAACACCTGAAAGAATCGGCAAGTACAAGCTGATCCGTGAGGTCGGCCGCGGGGCTACGGCTACGGTTTACCTGGCCGAGCATCCGCAGTATCCCGAAAACGTCGCGCTCAAGCTGATTCGCTTCGACGACAAGTCGAAGGACACGGCCAAGTGGAACCGGCGCCTGCTCAAGCTGCTGCGCGCCGAGATGGATGTTTCCCGCCGTCTGGATCACCCCAACATCATCAAGGTCTTCGATACGACAGTCGAGAAGGATTACGCCTATCTCGTCATGGAGTATTTTCCGGGCACGACCCTGGAGCATTACTGCAGCTTCCAGAATCTCCTGCCGCTCCATCGCACGATCGGCATGGTCTTCAAGTGTGCGATGGCACTCGATTACGCGTACCGGCAGGGCATCGTTCACCGCGACATCAAGCCGGCCAACATCCTGGTTGACGAGCACGACAACGTAAAGATCACCGACTTCGGTCTGGCGCTCAACATCAGCAAGAAAAGCGCCTCGGATTCCACCTTCATCATGGGCGTCGGCTCGCCGGCCTACATGAGCCCCGAGCAGATCAAGAGCTATCCGCTCAACCAGAAGACCGACCTGTTTTCACTGGGGGTCGTGCTCTTCCACATGCTTACCGGGCGCCTGCCCTTCAGGGCAAAGAACCCGGCCCAGCTGATTTACAAGATCATCAACACCGAGCCGCCGCTCGTCTCGCAGATCAATTCCGAACTGCCCGAGCAACTCGACCAGGTCATTCGCAAGGCGCTGGAGAAGGATCTCTATTCCCGCTACAAGAACGGTGCCGATTTTGCGAAGGACCTGTCGGCGGTCCGCTACAAGATTCTCGACGACACCTCGGCGCCGATCGACAACACCCGCTATTCCATCCTGCGCAAGATGCCGTTCTTCACGGAATTCGAAGATGTGGAGATCTGGGAAATCCTGCGTTTTTCCCGTTGGCGAAAGTCGGATTCCAACACGCTGTTGATGCGTGAAGGTGATTCGGACCAGCGCTTCGGGATCGTCATCGACGGGCGGGTCGAGGTTTCGGTGGATGGCCAGCGGGTTAGCGAAGTGTCTTACGGCGAGGTTTTCGGCGAGTTGGCCTACCTCGACGAGCAGGACCACAAGCACATGTACACCGTGGTCACCACCACGACCACCACCTATCTCGAACTCAATCCGGCGGCGCTTTCCCTGGCGACGGACGAGTGTCAGGATGCCTTCCGCCGCCGCCTTGTGACCGTCGTGGCGCGCCGGCTCGGGAGCGCCTATCGGGAACTGGCCAAAACCGGTGCACCGGCCGAGCGCATTACCGCCAGCGGTTTCGGCATGGAACTGCAGCTCCTCGACAACTGAGGGGCTGCGCCATCCGGCGCGTAAGCACGCAGCATTTCAGCGCAGATTGGACAGCGTCCAGCGGCGGATGTCGTCTGTGCTCATTGCGCCGGCCTGCCGGGCGATTTCGCGGCCGTGGCGGATCAGCAGCAGGGTTGGAATGCTGCGAATGCCAAAACGTGCGGCCAGCCCCTGTTCTTCCTCGGTATTGACCTTTCCCAGCCTTGCCTGTGGCTCGAGCTGCGTGGCGGCGGCTGTGAAGGCTGGCGCCATGCTGCGGCAGGGCCCGCACCACGGCGCCCAGAAATCCACGAGCAGCGGCAGGTCGCTGCGTTCGGCGTGGGCGGCAAAGTTTTCAGCCGTCAGGGTGACAGGCGCGCCGGCGAACAGGCTTTGCTTGCAACGTCCGCAGGTGCCGTTGTCGTTCAGCTTGTCGGCCGGGACGCGGTTGAGTGCGTTGCAGTGGGGGCAGGGAACAAGGAGTGCTTCGTTCATGATCGTGGCGCCGGGTCGTGGGTGTCCTGCCCGGTAGATGGGGTGGGGGGTACGACTTTCAAGCGGTCCCTTCCCGGTTCCGTGGCGCAGACAACTAAAGTTCTCCCCAAATTGGCCGAAATCGCTTCCTGAGTCGCGATGTCTTCGCGGAACCTTGGGAGGGTGGCCTGTGAGCCGAGGCAGCACTTATGGAATCAGTCGGGTGGATAACGAAACCAGCCGCACTCACGGCTGGCTGGTGACCATCCAGCGGCGCGGAGTTATTTACCGGAAACATTTCAGTGACGGGGTGTTTGGCGGCAAGCCGCGTTCATTTACGGCGGCAAAGGAATATCGCGACGAAATCATCGCCGCGCACCCGCCGCTTTCGATGCAGGAATACTCCAACATCGTCAAAAAGAACAACCGCTCGGGCGTGGTTGGCGTGTGCCGTTACTGCGCTTCGGAAACCCGCGATCTGCCGGAAGAAAAGCAGCGCTGGTTCTGGGTGGCGTCCTGGCCCCTGCCTGATGGCCGGCGCAAGCGGGTGAAGTTTTCGGTCAAGAAATACGGCGAGGACGGGGCTTTTCAGATGGCCATGGATGCACGCTCATCGGCGCTGGACAAGCTGGTCGGCGCGTTCGATCCGGGGGCTGTGCGTCGCAAGGCGACCCGTCGCCGCGCCGCAGGTGTTCCGGCGAGCGGAGCGCACTGACCCGCGCACAAAACAGGCCCGGGCTTGCGTGCCGTGTTGTGCGCAGGCCCGGCAGGCTCTCAGTTTCTGTCGTCGGCCAGGGCCAGGCCAACCATCCAGGTCAGGACGCTATATAGCAGTGCGCCCCAGAACGCCGTCCAGAAATCCGGCACCACGAAGCCTTGCACAAGGCCGGATACCGCCCAGAACATCAGTGCATTGATCACCAGCGTGAATAGGCCGAGGGTCAGGATGGTGATGGGCAGGGTGATGAGGATGAGCAGCGGACGGATGATGGCATTCACGAAACCCAGCAGCACGGCGCTGATCAGCGCGGCGGTGTAGCTGTCCACCTTCACGCTCGACACCAGTTCCGGGATCAGCATCAGCGCGACCGCGTTGAGTATCCAGCGCAGGATCAGTTTCATTTCATTTCTCCGGCAGACGTTTGTGTTCTTGCGGTGGCCTTCACGCGCGGGCGCCCATTTCGCGGGCCCGGCTTGCCTGGCGGGCAAGGGCGTCCTGATCGGGTCGGGCTTCGGTCAGCCAGTTACCCATCTGGCGCAGCGACAGGGCCATCAGGGCTTCGATCCAGTCCGGCCGCTCGTTAAGGCAGGGGATGTAGCCAAAGCGCTTGCCGCCCGCATGCAGGAAGGCTTCGCGGCATTCAATGTTGATTTCTTCCAGGGTTTCGAGGCAGTCGGAAACGAAGCCCGGGCAGATCACGTCCACGGAACCGACCCCCGTGCGGGCGAGTTCTTCCAGAGTGGGCTGGGTATAGGGCTTGAGCCATTCTGCCTTGCCAAAGCGTGACTGGAAACTGATGGTCAGCCGCTCGGGCGGAAGCTTGAGGGCTTCGCCGAGCAGGCGGCCGGTTTTGTAGCACTCGCAGTGGTACGGGTCGCCCAGCTCGAGCGAGCGCCGCGGAATGCCGTGGAAGCTCAGGACCAGACGGTCGGCCTGGCCGTTTTTCTTCCAGTGTTCATGCACCGAGGCGGCCAGTGCCCGGATGTAGCCCGGGTCGTCGGCAAAGCTGCGCACGTAGCGGATTTCAGGCAGGTTGCGCCAGTGGCGCAGGCTGGTGGCGACTTCGTCGATGACCGTTGCCGTGGTGCTGGCGGCAAATTGAGGGTAGAGCGGCACGACGAGGATGCGCGTGCAGCCGGCGGCGCGCATGGCGTCGAGCTGGCTGCGGATCGACGGCTGGCCGTAGCGCATGGCCCAGTTCACCACCAGCTCGCGCTCGCCGGCCTGGGTCAGGTAGCCGGCCAGCAGCTTGGCCTGCTTTTCGGTGTGGGCCTTGAGTGGAGAGCCTTCGTCTGTCCAGACGCTGGCATATTTTTTGGCAGACTTGGCCGGCCTGACGGTGAGGATGATGCCGTTGAGGATGGGCCACCAGACCAGGCGCGGGATTTCCACGACCCGCGGGTCGGACAGAAACTCCTTGAGATAGGGGCGCAGGGCCGCAGCCGTGGGCGCTGCCGGCGTGCCAAGATTGACGATCAGAATGCCGGTGCGCGGAGCCTGACCATGGGGGTACGCTGGCTCTTGCCAGAATCGGGTCATCGGAGAGGCTTTCTAGTTCTGGCCCGACAGGGCACTGGTGAGGAGGCGGGCGGTGACGTCCACGATGGGGATGACCCGTTCGTAGGCCATGCGGGTTGGGCCGATGACACCGATCGAGCCTACGAGCTGGCCGTCCACCTCGTAGGGCGCAGTGACGACACTGCAGTCGTCGAGCGGGCTGAGTCCACTCTCGCCGCCGATGAAGATCTGGACGCCCTGAGCCCGGTTTGAGATGTCGAGCAATTGCATCAGGCCGGTCTTTTGCTCGAACAACTTGAACAGGTCGCGCAGGCGGGCCATGTTCGAGGACAGGTCTTCGGCGTCGAGGAGGTTGGTTTCGCCGGAGATGACGTACGTTGACTGAGTTTCTTCCAGAACCTCGCTGCCGGCCTCGACGGCGGCGCTCATCAGCTCGGTCATGTCGGAGCGCAGCTGCTTGAGTTCGTCCTGGATGCGGTGGCGGATTTCGTGGAAGGCGAAGCCGGCGAAGTGCTGGTTGAGATAGTTGGCCGCCGTGACGAGCTCGGAAGGGCTGTAGCCGCGCTTGGTGAACAGGATGCGGTTCTGCACGTCGCCCGCCGTGGTGACGAGGATCAGCAGGATTCGGGTGTCCGACAGGCTGACGAATTCGATCTGGCGTATTTTGAGCGCGTCTTGCCTGGGCGAGACGACGACGCCGGCGAAGTGGGTCAGGCCCGACAGCAACTGCGATGCGGCGCTGATGACGCGTTGCGGTTCGCCCGGCTGGATCTGCCCTTTGAGCTCCTGCAACTGGCCAAGCCCCAGCGGCTGCACGGTGAGCAGGCTGTCGACAAAGAACCGGTAGCCGAGGGCCGTGGGGATGCGGCCGGCGGAAGTGTGCGGGCTGGTGATGAAGCCGAGCTCTTCCAGGTCCGACATCACGTTGCGCACGGTGGCTGGTGAGAGCTGGAGCCCGGAGTAGCGGGACAGCGCACGCGAGCCAACCGGCTGGCCTTCGGCGATGTAATGCTCCACCAGAGTCTTGAGGAGGATTTGCGAGCGTTGGTCGAGGCTGGTCATGGTTGCAACTTTGGAGGTTCGCAGGGATTCTAAGGAAGGCTGGCGATCATGAGAAGAACAAGCGCGTGGCGGGCCGTGCGATTTGCCGACGGCGCAGAAGAATGTGGTTTAATCGATCCATGATCTGCGAATTCAAGACCATCGCACTGATAGGCAAATACCAGAGCCCCGAAGTGGCCGAGTCCGTGCTCCGCCTCGCCGACTATCTGCGCAGCCTGGGGCTGAATGTGCTGATCGAACAGGGTACGGCAAGTTCCACTGGATTGAGTGCCGGATTTTCGGTTGCCACCTACGAGGAGATCGGCGGCCACGCGGATCTGGCCGTGGTGCTCGGCGGTGACGGCACGCTGCTCAACAGCGCCTGCCGGCTTGCCGAATACGAGGTGCCGCTGGCGGGCGTCAATCAGGGCCGGCTCGGGTTTCTGACGGACATCTCCCGTGAGGTGGCCCTTGAGAAAATCGGTGAAATCCTGCACGGCCGCTACGCCGAGGAATCCCGAATCCTGCTTGATGCGGAAGTGCTGCGCAACGGCCAACGGGTCTTTCATACAGTGGCTCTCAACGATGTCGTCGTCAATAAGGGTGATCTGGGGCGCATGATCGAATTCGACCTGCGCATCGACGGCGAGTTCGTTTACACCCAGCGTTCCGACGGCATGATCATCTCCACGCCCACCGGCTCGACAGCCTACGCGCTGTCGGCCAATGGCCCGATTCTGCATCCCAGTGTCGAGGGTATTGCGCTGGTGCCGATGTGTCCCCATACACTCACTGCGCGGCCTATCACGCTGCCGGATACCAGCAGGATCGACATCGTCCTGCTGCCGCCCCACGACTCCCGCGTTCACTTCGACGGCCAGACCCGCTACGACACCCGTGCGGGCGACACCGTGCGGATCACCCGTTCGCCCCACAGCGTTCGCCTGCTGCATCCCGAGGGCTACAGTTATTTCGCAATGTTGCGCGAGAAGCTGCACTGGAGCTCCACGCCCCGCCATAGCTGACCGAGTCATCCATTCGTTTTATTCATGCTGCGTCATCTCTCCATTCGCGATTTTGTTATCGTCGATCAGCTCGAACTCGAGTTCGATTCCGGCTTTGGCGCCCTTACCGGTGAAACCGGTGCCGGCAAATCCATTCTTCTTGATGCCCTCGGGCTGGCTCTGGGCGGCAAGGCCGAGGCGGGCATGGTGCGCACGGGGCAGGCCCGGGCGGAGATCGTCGCCGACTTCGATCTGCCGGCCGGGAGCCCCCTACGGGACTGGCTGGCCGAGCAGGAAATCGACGCCTCGGATGGCAGCGTGCTGCTCCGCCGGGTGCTCGAGAGCGGTGGCCGCTCGCGGGCCTGGCTCAACGGTTCGCCAGTGGTGCTGACCCAGTTGCGTGCAGCCGGTGAGTGGCTGGCCGACATCCATGGCCAGCATGCCCATCATGCACTCTTGCGCACCGACGCCCAGCTCGCGCTGGTCGATGCCCACGGCGGCCTTGCTGCCCGGGCGGCCGAGGTGGCGGAGCTTTACCGCGCCTGGTCCGTGTTGCGGCGTGCCCGTGAAGCGGCGGAGGAGGGCGCCTCGTCCACCGAAAGGGAGCGTGAGCTTCTCGGCTGGCAGGTCAGCGAATTGCGCGAACTGGCGTTCGACGTCGATGAGTGGAACGCGCTTAACCAGGAGCAGGCTCGTCTCGCCCACGCAGCCAGCCTCATCGAAGGCAGCGCCGAAGTCCTCGACGGGCTGGTGGATGGTGAGTACGCGCTGGCGCCGCAGCTCGAACGCCTGCTTGGCCGCGTTGCCGACATGGCCCAGCACGACGGGCAGCTGACCGATGTCCAGGAGCTTCTCGGCAGCGCCAGCATCCAGCTCGATGAAGCGCTGCATGCAATGCGCCGTTACCGTGATCGCCTCGATCTCGATCCGGGACGCCTAGCGGAAATCGACCAGCGCATCCAGGCCGTGACCGCTGCAGCGCGCAAGTACCGCGTCGCGCCGGAAGGCCTGCCTGAGGTGCTGGCAGATAGTATCGTTCGCCTCGAACGGCTGACCCGGCAGTCCGATCCGGAGGCGCTGGCCCGCGAAGAAGCTACGGCACGAGGCGTTTTCATGGGGGGCGCGCAGACGCTTTCCAGTGCTCGCCAGAAGGTCGCCGCCGCGCTGTCTGCGGCCGTCACCGAGGCCATGCAGTCTCTTGCCATGGCTGGAAGCTGCTTCGATATAGCGCTGCGGGCGGTGGAGGAAGGCTGTGCCAGCGGGCTGGAAACCGTCGAGTTTCTGGTGACTGCCAACGCCAGCCAGCCGCTGCGTCCGCTGGCCAGGGTAGCCTCCGGAGGCGAGCTGTCGCGCATCGGCCTGGCTATCCAGGTCATCACCAGCCGCAACGCGGCCACGCCGACGCTGATTTTCGACGAAGTGGATGTGGGGATAGGCGGTCGTGTGGCGGAGATCGTCGGACGGCTGCTCAGGCAACTCGGGGACGATCGCCAGGTGCTGTGCGTCACCCATCTGCCGCAGGTGGCGGCCCAGGCGAACTGGCAGTGGTCGATCGCCAAGGAAACCCGCGAAGGCCAGACCCTGTCGAGCGTAAAGCAGCTTGATTCCGGCGCCCGAATCGAGGAAATCGCGCGGATGCTCGGTGGTGTGAACATCACCGACACAACCCGCAGCCACGCGGCGGAAATGCTCGGCCTGCAGGGCCGGACGGGCGGATTCAGCTCGTTCTGACAGGCCGCTTGGCCGGCCTCAGTCAGCATCTTTACTGATGCGACGAGGGCCGGCGGTGCAAGGAATGCTTCTGCGGCGATCTGGCGGAGGAGCCGCTGGAAGTCCTAGCGGGTGCTGCTGGTGTGCTGCCCCGCGGGCTTGTGGGGGCAGTCGGTTTTGGTGCAATCCACGTACAGGTAAAGAGCGTGCGCACGCACGCTGAAGCCGCGCTCTGCGGCGATCCTGTTTTGCCGGTCCTCGATTTCGGGATCGAAGAACTCTTCGACGTTGCCGCATTGCAGGCAGACCAGGTGGTCGTGGTGATTGCCTTCGTTCAGCTCGAAAACAGCCTTGCCGGATTCGAAGTAATGGCGTTCGAGCAGGCCGGCCTGCTCGAATTGGGTAAGCACCCGGTAAACCGTGGCCAGACCGATATCCATGTCTTCGGCGATGAGCAGGCGATAGACGTCTTCGGCGGTCAGATGACGGTTTTCGGCTTTCTGAAAAAGGTCGAGGATCTTGAGCCGTGGGAAAGTTGCCTTCAGGCCGATACTTTTGAGACTCTGGGAATTGCTGGACATGGAGGCCCCGAAAAACAGAAGATGGCGGCCGGGAGCCCGGCGAGCCCCTTATGATATAGTTTCTGCCCCTCGTTGAGAATGCGGCCTTCCGGCCGTATTCGCGTCCGCCCCCAGAAACTTCATGCGCAAACAGATTTGTTCCGCCCTGCCCGTTGCGGCAGTGCTTGCTGCCCTGAGCGCGGCACTTTCCGGCTGCTCTGTCACCGCCCTCAGTGATTTCGTGAAGCCCTACCGGATCGATGTGCGGCAGGGCAATTACGTAACCCAGGATATGGTCGCCCAGCTCAAGCCGGGCATGACCCGCGAGCAGGTGCGCTTTGTACTCGGCACGCCGCTGGTGGCCGATGTCTTTCATTCCGACCGTTGGGACTACATCTATCGTTTCCAGCCTGGCAAGGGTGAGCCGCAGGAGCGGCGCCTTGCCGTGGTCTTCGAGGACGGCCGGCTGGCGCGACTCGAAGGCGACGTCCGTGCCGAGGAGGCACAGCCCGGGCCGCAGTGAGGCCAGGGTTGTGGTCTTGATCGTCTTCCTCTGACCTCATCATTCCTCTCCCTGTTTTTCTCTCTCCCAACTCCTTCAATTCCGGGGAATACATGAATCAAGTTCGTATCGCGATTGCCGGTGCGTCCGGACGCATGGGTCGGATGCTTGTCGAAACGACCCTCAAATCCTCCGATCTCGTTCTGGTTGCGGCTTTCGAGCAGCCTGGCAGCCCGTTCATCGGCAAGGATGCCGGCGAGCTGGCTGGCCAGCCCTGCGGCGTGGCAATCACCAGTGACGTGGCTGCGGGCCTGGCCAAGGCCGATTGCCTGATCGACTTTACCCGTCCGGAGGCTACCCTCCTGCATCTCGAGCTGGCCCGCGTTGCGTGTTGCGGCATGGTGATCGGCACGACCGGTTTCTCGGCCGAGGGCAAGGCCGCAATCGCCTCGGCGGCGGAGCACATTCCGGTGGTCTTTGCGCCAAACATGGCGGTTGGGATGAATGCCGTATTCAAGCTGCTCGACATGGCTGCGCGCATCCTCAACGAGGGTTACGACGTTGAGATCATCGAGGCCCATCACCGCCTCAAGGTCGATGCGCCGTCGGGCACCGCCCTGCGCATGGGCGAGGTGGTTGCAGGGGCGCTCGGACGTGATCTGGAGTCCTGCGCAATCTACGGCCGGGAAGGCGTCACCGGCGAGCGCGACGGCCAGACCATCGGCTTTGCCACGGTGCGCGGCGGTGACATCGTCGGCGATCACACGGTTCTTTTCGCCGGGATCGGCGAGCGCATCGAGATTACCCACAAGAGCGGCAGCCGCATGCCTTACGCTTCCGGAAGCCTCCGTGCAGCGCGTTTCATCGCCGGGCGCAAGGCTGGCCTTTTCGATATGCAGGACGTGCTGGGTTTGAGGTAATCCCGGTAGGGCAGGGACTCAAGAATGGGCGTGGCATGCCGTTATGGTAGCCAGCTCCGTGATAGGCGTATCGGCGGGTCTGATACGCTTTTTTTTTGATGATTCGCTCTCACCTGTTGATGACGTGACCCGTTCCGAAGTCGATCCCGCTGCGTCAGATGCCGAAATCGGCCGAGCCCTGCGCACTTTTCTGGCCGCGAGTGTCGCCAATGGGCGCCTCGGCATGCCGCTTGACGTGGAGGGTGCGTCCAGCGGGCAGATAGTCGACCTTGTCGGTAAGATTCTGGCGGGCCGTGAAAAGGCCGAGCGCAAGCTCAAGGAGACCCGCGAACGCCTTGAGCTTGCGATGCACAGCACCGAAGGAGGCCTGTGGGATTGGGATCTCTCCAGGGGTGAGATCGTCATGGACGATAACTGGCGGGATTCGCTCGGCTATGACGAGTCCGAGTGCTCGGGGCGGTTCGAGGACTGGCTGCCGCTGATTCATCCCGATGATCTCGAAGTTACCCGGACCCAGCTCTACGTTCACCTGCGTGGCGAGTTCGATTACTTTGAAACCCAGTTCCGCGTTGCCCGCAAAAGCGGTGGCTGGCGCTGGATGCTGGTGCGCGGTCGGGCCTCCAGTCGTGGGCCGGATGGCCGCTGGATGCGAATGGTCGGCACCTACCAGGACATCACCAACGCCAAGCGTACCGAGCTGGAGTTGCTTCATGCCAAGGAGCAGGCCGAAGCAGCCAACCGTGCCAAGAGCGACTTCCTGGCCAACATGAGCCATGAAATCCGCACTCCGATGAACGGCATCATCGGCATGACGGAGCTGATGCTGGACACCTCGCTGGATATGGAGCAGCGGGAATACCTGCTGACCGTCAAGAGCTCGGCTGACTCGCTGCTCCGTATCATCAATGACGTGCTGGATTTCTCGAAGATCGAAGCCGGGCATCTGACCCTGGAAATGGTCGGTTTTTCGCTCGCGAGCCTGCTGGGCGACATGATGAAGTCGCTCGCGTTGCGGGCCTATCAGAAGGGGCTCGAATGTTTCTATTATGTGAGCCCCGAGATTCCGCCGGTGCTGGTCGGCGACCCGACCCGGCTGCGCCAGGTGCTGACCAATCTGGTCGGCAATGCGATCAAGTTTACCGAGCAGGGTGAGGTTGAAGTCTCCGTCCTGTTCTGTGGCGAAGAGGCCGGGGAGGTGAGTCTCGAGTTCGTTGTCAGGGATTCTGGCATCGGCATTCCCGAGGACAAGCAGGATCTCGTTTTCGGTGCTTTCTCCCAGGCTGATGCTTCGACGACGCGCCGGTATGGCGGTACCGGGCTGGGCTTGGCAATCAGTCGCCGCATCGTGGAATTGATGGGCGGCGCGATGACTCTGGACAGCAAGCCCGGTGCAGGCAGTGCTTTCCGCTTTAGGGTTCGCCTTGGTGCCGGTCAGGCAAGGCAGGTCACGCTGCCCCAGTTCGGCGCGCGGCGGGTGTTGGTGGCGGCCTCGAACGCCGCTCTGCGGCACTGCGTCGGCAAGCAGCTCGATTTGGTCGGTCTCGAAGTGCAGGAAGCCGGGAGCGGGGCGGCCGTCGATGAGTTGCTGGGGGCTGCCCACAAGGCCAATACCCCTTTCGACTGGGTGTTGATGGATGCAGCCATGCCTGCGCCTGGTGGTTATGCGCTGGCGGAAACGATGATCAAGGGTTGGCCGCGACTCGACCGCCTGATCATGCTGCTCAATGCCAACAGCTCGCGCAGCGATACGGTCAAGTGCGAAAACCTGCATGTCGGAGCTCGCCTGATCAAGCCTTTTTCCCGATCCGATTTGCTGGACGCCCTAAGCTTGACCCTGGAAGGCGAGGCGGTCGACGAGGAGCGCCAGCAGTCCTTCGATGCAGCCCAGACCCAGGCCTACGCGCCGATCGGGGCCGACCAGCCACGCCATCTCAAAATCCTGCTGGTCGAGGACAATCCGGTGAATCAGACGGTGGCTGTCAAGATGCTCGAGAAGGTCGGGCACACCCTCATCGTGGCTGCCAACGGCCAGGAGGCGCTGGATTACTTCGAAAAGGAGCGCTTCGACATCATTCTGATGGATGTCCAGATGCCCGTGATGGGCGGGCTGGAAGCCACTCAGGCGATCCGCACTCGCGAGGCGCGTCGCAGCTGGGCTGCCGGCGGGCAGTGGCGATCCACGCCCATTGTCGCCATGACGGCCCACGCCATGCAGGGTGACCGGGATCGCTGCCTGATGGCCGGTATGGATGACTACATTGCCAAACCGATCAAGCCTGTCGAGTTGCATGCCGTGATTGAACGGGTGATGGGCGAAGCCGGCTTCGCGGATATCGAGCCCGATTTGCAGCAGGAAAGCGGTGTCGATGTTGCGGCGGCCGATTTCTCCGTTGCCAACCTCGGCGCGACGCGCGATCTTCTCGATGGCGACGAGGTGGCGCTGCAGCAGCTGATCCGTCTTTTCTTCAGTGATTTCGAGCGCAACAGGCAAAATCTCGATCACGCGCAAAAGAAGGGTGATCTCACGACAATCCGGAATTTGGCGCACTCGATAAAAGGTTCTGCCGGTGTTTTCAATGCGGTCAGCGCTGTCGCGGCAGCCCAGCGGCTGGAGCTGGTTGCCAAGGACGGTGACGCGGCCGCCGTGAAGCGCGAACTGCCGCTGCTGCTGGCCGAGCTGGGTAATCTGGCCGGAGTGTTGCGGCGGGCGCGGAAATCGGCCTAGCCCTGTCAGCGTTCTGTCCGGTTTCCTTTTGCCGTGTTTGCCCGAAGAGGTCTCTGCAGGCTATAATTAGAAAGTTTCATAGCGGGATAGCCGATGCGGCTGATCCCGTTTTTCATGTGTAGCCCTGCTACGCATGTCTGTCGTCCAATCACAAGATTTCGAGGAGTTCGCCGTGTCAGCTTTCCCGCCCGCCATTCTTGCTCTTGCCGACGGGACGGTGTTTTACGGTAAAGGCATCGGGGCGATAGGAACGACAGCCGGCGAGGTGGTGTTCAACACTTCCATGTCCGGTTATCAGGAAATCCTCACCGATCCGAGTTACTGTCGCCAGATCGTTACGCTCACCTATCCGCATATCGGCAATACCGGCATCAACAGTGAAGACAGCGAGGCCGGCAAAGTCTTCGCGGCCGGCCTGGTGATCCGTGATCTGCCCCTGGTGGCGTCAAACTGGCGTAGCGAGCAGTCGCTCGACGCCTACCTCAAGTCCGAGAACATCGTCGCCATCTCCGGTATCGACACCCGCAAGCTGACCCGCATCCTGCGTGAAAAAGGCGCCCAGAGTGGCTGCATCGTCACCGCAGCGACATCAGCCGATCTGAACGTCGAAGCCGCACTGGCCCAGGCCCGCGCGTTTCCGGGGCTTTCGGGTATGGATCTCGCCAAGGTCGTTTCGGCTACCGAGCCTTACCCGTGGTCCGAAGGCGAATGGACGCTCGAGGAGGGCTATGTCACGCCCGACAGTTCGCGCTTTCACGTGGTCGCCTACGACTACGGCGTCAAGCGCAACATCCTGCGCATGCTTGCCGAGCGTGGGTGTCGTCTGACCGTCGTGCCGGCGCAAACACCGGCTGCCGATGTGTTTGCACTGAAACCGGATGGCGTTTTCCTGTCCAACGGCCCCGGCGATCCGGAGCCCTGCGATTACGCGATCACCGCGATCAGTGAAATCCTGGCCAAGGGTATCCCGACCTTCGGTATCTGCCTGGGGCACCAGCTTCTGGCGCTTGCTTCCGGTGCGCGCACGCTCAAGATGAAGTTTGGTCACCACGGTGCCAACCACCCCGTCAAGGATCTCGAGTCCGGACAGGTGCTCATCACCAGTCAGAACCACGGCTTTGCCGCCGACGCCGCTACGCTGCCGGCCAACGTCCGCGTCACCCACGTGTCGCTGTTCGATGGCAGCCTGCAGGGTATGGCCCGTACCGATGTGCCGGCCTTCTCCTTTCAGGGGCACCCGGAAGCCAGCCCGGGCCCGCACGACGTGGCCTATCTGTTCGACCGATTCATTTCGCTGATGGAGGCGAGGGGCTGAAGCTGATCGCCATGCCGGCGCGCCAAGGCGCGCCTTTTTCTGGCCATCCGCAATCCAGCCGCTAAAGAAATATGCCCAAACGTACAGACATCAAGACCATTCTCATCATTGGCGCCGGCCCGATCATCATCGGCCAGGCCTGTGAATTCGATTACTCCGGCGCACAGGCCTGCAAGGCCTTGCGCGAAGAGGGCTACAAGGTCGTGCTGGTGAATTCGAACCCGGCTACGATCATGACTGATCCGGAAACGGCTGACGTCACCTACATCGAACCGATCACCTGGCAGGTTGTCGAGCGCATCATTGAAAAAGAGCGTCCCGACGCAGTGCTGCCGACCATGGGCGGCCAGACCGCGCTCAACTGCGCGCTCGATCTTGCCAAGCACGGTGTGCTCGCCAAGTACAACGTTGAACTCATCGGCGCCAAGGAAGAGGCCATCGACAAGGCCGAGGATCGCATGAAGTTCAAGGACGCCATGACCAAGATCGGTCTCGGCTCCGCGCGTTCCGGGGTTGCCCACAGTCTTCAAGAAGCGAATCAGGTGCAGGCCGAAATCGGCTTCCCGGTCATCATTCGCCCGTCCTTCACGCTCGGCGGCACTGGCGGCGGCATTGCCTACAATCCCGAAGAGTTCGTCGAGATCTGCAAGCGCGGCCTCGAAGCCAGCCCGACCAACGAACTCCTCATCGAAGAATCCCTGATCGGCTGGAAGGAATACGAGATGGAAGTGGTTCGCGACACCGCGGACAACTGCATCATCGTCTGTTCCATCGAGAACCTCGATCCGATGGGCGTGCATACCGGTGACTCGATCACCGTCGCCCCGGCCCAGACGCTGACCGACAAGGAATACCAGATCCTGCGTAACGCCTCCATCGCGGTGCTGCGCGAGATCGGGGTTGATACCGGCGGCTCCAACGTTCAGTTTGCGATCAACCCGAAAGACGGTCGCATGATCGTCATCGAGATGAATCCGCGGGTGTCGCGCTCGTCGGCGCTTGCCTCGAAGGCCACCGGCTTCCCGATCGCCAAGGTGGCGGCCAAGCTGGCTGTCGGTTTTACCCTTGACGAGCTGAAGAACGACATTACCGGTGGGGCAACCCCGGCGTCCTTCGAGCCGTCCATCGACTACGTCGTTACAAAGATTCCGCGTTTTGCCTTCGAGAAGTTCCCGATGGCCAACGACCGCCTGACGACGCAGATGAAGTCGGTAGGTGAAGTCATGGCGATGGGTCGTACCTTCCAGGAATCCTTTCAGAAGGCCTTGCGCGGCCTCGAGACCGGCGTCTACGGCCTCGATGAAGTCGAAGCCGACTCGGATGAGCTCGAACGCGAACTCGGCGCACCGGGTTCGCAGCGCATCTGGTACGTTGGTCAGGCCTTCCGGGAAGGCCTGACCCTCGAACAGGTTCATTCGCTGACCCGCATCGATCCGTGGTTCCTGGTGCAGATCGAAGACATCGTCACCACGGAGAAGTCCCTGACAGGCCGCTCGCTCAAGGGGCTTGGTGCGGCAGAACTGCGTGAGCTCAAGCGCAAGGGTTTTGCTGACCGTCGTCTGGCCAAGCTGCTGGGCACCGACGAAACGTCCGTCCGACTGCATCGCCACTCTGTCGGTGTTCGTCCGGTTTACAAGCGCGTGGATACTTGCGCAGCCGAGTTTTCCACCTCGACGGCTTACCTGTATTCCTCCTATGAGGACGAGTGCGAGGCTCAGCCGACCAGCAACAAGAAGATCATGGTTCTCGGCGGCGGGCCGAACCGGATCGGCCAGGGTATCGAGTTCGACTACTGCTGTGTGCACGCAGCGATGGCCATGCGGGAAGATGGTTACGAGACCATCATGGTCAACTGTAATCCGGAAACCGTTTCTACCGACTACGACACCTCCGATCGCCTCTACTTCGAGCCGCTGACCCTCGAGGACATCCTCGAAATCGTTGCTGTCGAAAAGCCCGTGGGTGTCATCGTCCAGTTTGGCGGGCAGACCCCGCTGAAGCGTGCGCGTGAGCTCGAGGCCAACGGCGTGCCCATCATCGGCACCAGCCCTGACATGATCGATGCGGCCGAAGACCGCGAGCGCTTCCAGAAGCTGCTGTTCGAACTGGGCCTCAAGCAGCCGCCCAACCGCACCGCCCGTACGCCGGAAGATGCCGTGCGTCTGGCTGCTGAAATCGGCTACCCGCTGGTAGTGCGTCCCAGCTACGTGCTGGGCGGCCGGGCGATGGAAATCGTCCATGAGCAGAAGGACCTCGAGCGCTACATGCGCGAGGCGGTCAAGGTTTCCAATGATTCGCCGGTGCTCCTCGACCGTTTCCTCAACGACGCCACCGAAGTGGACGTCGACGCCTTGTCTGACGGCAAACGCGTGATGATCGGCGGCATCATGGAGCACATCGAGCAGGCCGGCGTGCACTCGGGCGATTCCGCCTGTTCGCTGCCGCCTTACACGCTGTCCGTCAAGTTGCAGGATGAACTGCGCCGCCAGACCGAAGCGATGGCGCGTGCGCTCAACGTTTGCGGCCTGATGAACGTCCAGTTCGCGATTCAGGGCCAGGGCGATGCCGCCGTGGTTTATGTGCTGGAAGTGAATCCCCGTGCCTCGCGCACCGTTCCCTTTGTTTCCAAGGCGTGCAGCCTGCAGCTGGCCAAGATTGCCGCCCGCTGCATGGCGGGTCGCAGCCTGGATGACCAGGGTATCGTCGGCGAGATCGTGCCGCCTTACTACTCGGTGAAGGAAGCTGTTTTCCCCTTCGTCAAGTTCCCGGGCGTCGATACCATCCTCGGACCGGAAATGAAGTCCACCGGCGAAGTGATGGGTGTTGGTCGCACTTTTGCCGAAGCCTTCGTCAAGAGTCAGTTGGGCGCGGGCGTGCGCCTGCCGACTTCCGGCAAGGCGTTTGTCAGTGTCAAGCACGCAGATCGTCCGAAGGCGATCGAAGTGGCGCGCGAACTCATCGATCTCGGCTTCACCGTCGTGGCGACCCGCGGCACTGCTGCGGCAATGAGCGCGGCTGGTCTGTCGGTGTCGGAAGTGAACAAGGTGAACGAAGGTCGTCCGCACATTGTGGACATGATCAAGAACAACGAGATCAGCCTTGTCGTCAATACCGTAGAGGAAAAGCGCCAGGCCGTGGCTGACTCTCGCTCGATCCGGACCAGCGCATTGGCTGCCAAGGTCACTGTGTACACGACGATTGAAGGTGCCCGCGCAGCGTGCATGGGTATGCGCCATCTTTCAGGCCTTGAGGCGTATTCGCTGCAGGATCTCCACGCGGAGCTGGCCAAGGCATGAACAAGGTTCCCCTTACCGTTACTGGTGCCGAGAAGTTGCGGCAAGAGTTGCAGCGACTGAAAACAGTTGACCGCCCCAACGTGATCGCAGCGATCGCCGAGGCGCGGTCCCACGGGGATCTTTCGGAAAATGCCGAGTACGACGCAGCAAAGGAGCGTCAGGGTTTTGTCGAAGGACGGATTCGTGAGGTTGAAGGCAAGTTGTCCAACGCCCAGATCATTGATCCGCAGCTTCTCGATGCCGACGGCCGCTGCGTGTTCGGTGCAACCGTTGAACTTGAAGACCTGGATACCGGTGAAACCCTGACTTATCAGATTGTTGGTGACGACGAAGCCGATATCAAGGAGGGCAAGATTGCGATCACGTCACCGATCGCGCGTGCCCTGATTGGCAAGTTCGCGGGCGACGTAGCCGAAGTCCAGGCCCCGAAGGGTGTGCGCGAGCTGGAATTGATCGACGTACGCTACGTTTGAGCCATTCCCGATGCAGCGTTTAGCGGAGCACCTCTACAGCATCCTGATCACTCTGTGGGTCGGGGCTTTGTGGGCAATCGGCTATCTGGCCGCGCCCACGCTGTTTCGGGTTCTGGACGACCGTGCTCTCGCCGGTAATCTGGCTGGTCAGATGTTTGCCTATGTCGCCTGGCTCGGTATGGCTGCAGCGGCTTACCTGCTGGTATTCCTGGCGCTCCGCAAAAACGGGGCCGCCTTCAAGAGCGGAGTATTCTGGTTGGTTTTGCTGATGTTGCTGCTGACGGTCGCCAGCTACTTCGGCCTGCAGCCGGTTCTGGCCCAGCTCAAGGCAGAGTCATTTCCGCGCGAAGTCATGGAAAGTGCCCTGCGTAACCGTTTTGCGGCATGGCATGGTGTTTCCAGTATCGTTTACCTGATCCAGAGCCTGTTGGGACTGTTTCTGGTGGCATTGCAAGGCCGCGGTCTGCGCTGACCGGGCCGTGCAGGGCTCAGCGCTGAGGACCGCTGCGGGACTTGCCAGGAGCAGCCGCAAACCAGTGGGGCTTCTTCGGGGCTTTGCTTGAAAGAGATGACATGCCGCGATTGGCCGAAAGGACTTTTGCGGATTTGGCCTTCGCCGGCGATTTCCGGCGTTTCTCTGCAGGAATCGCGGAAGATGATTCTTCCTCGCGCTTCTCGCGCCACACTACCAGTGTCTTGCCGATGTGTTGGACCGAGGCCGCATCGAGTTCGGTGCAGACCGTTGCCAGGATCGAATCTCGCTGGGCGCGATCTTCCCCATAGACCCTGATCTTGATGAGCTCATGAGCCTGAAGGGCGTGGTCGATTTCCTTGAGTACCGCGGGAGTCAGGCCGTTGCTGGCTACGCTGACGACGGGATTAAGGTGGTGGGCTTGTGCGCGAAACGCTCGCCGCTGGGCGGGACTGAGTTCAGTCATTTTGCAACCCATTGAAAGAAGGGCAGTATTGTACCGCGATGAAGCGTACCAAGACCAGTAAATCATGGATGACGGAGCATGTGAACGACCCTTTCGTTCAACGCGCCAAGGCAGAGGGGCTGCGCGCCAGGGCCGCCTACAAGCTGACCGAGATCGACGATAAGGACAAGCTCCTCCGTCCAGGCATGGTTGTCGTCGACCTCGGGGCTGCGCCGGGTTCGTGGAGTCAGATTGCGGCGACCCGCGTGGGCGAGAAAGGCCGGGTTTTCGCGCTGGATCTCTTGCCGATGGAGCCGATACGCGGTGTGGAGTTCATGCAGGGCGATTTTCACGACGAGGCTTTTGTCGTGCTTTTCGAGGCGCAGCTTGGTTTTCACAGCGTCGACCTTGTATTGTCGGACATTGCCCCCAATATCTCGGGTATCCCGAGCATTGATCAGGCCCGATCCATCTATCTGGCCGAGCTGGCGCTGGATTTCGCTCAGCGTCATCTGGCTCAGGGCGGGCGTTTCCTCGTCAAGGTATTCCAGGGGCAGGGCTTCGAGGAATTTCGCAAGGCTGTGGAGGCGAGTTTTAAAACTGTCGTTGTACGCAAGCCCCAGGCATCGCGGGGACGAAGTGCCGAAGTCTACTTGCTTGGATCAGGGAAGCGCATCTGATGTTGCTGATCCACGGCAGAC
>Ga0209277_10000116_pt1 | contig 40622 bp, 37 predicted proteins | sample JI81AbrownDNA_FD_187503 | JGI IMG/M metagenome (GOLD analysis project Ga0209277, IMG submission 187503) | Wastewater effluent complex algal communities from Wisconsin, to seasonally profile nutrient transformation and Carbon sequestration -... | ecosystem: Engineered > WWTP > Effluent > Algae... | reverse complement strand
AGCAAGAAATGGACTATGCCGCTGCGAGACTGGAAAGCTGCATTGACCCGGTTTACCATCCAGTTTGAAGAGAGGATGCCCAAGACTTAACACTCGCCCCGTTTACACAAAATTCGGGACACCCTCGTGGGCGTCCCGGCTTTGCTGTACGCCGCAACCTTGACAGTCAGCCTTTTCTCTGAAGGTAAGCCATCCCAAGCGCCGAAAAGCCACTATTGGTTCTTCACTTCATTTGTTCGCTGGTTTCCAGCGTTAGCGGGAAGTCTTTTTTTTGGTGTTCTTATAGCTTCCAGTTTCAGTACCTCTGAGAAGTTCACGTTTGGTGTGGCATTTGTCTTCTTTGCGGTGTTACGTGATTGTCAGGAAATATACAAGGTCATCCAAGACGAAGATCGCGATCAATTAGCTTGGATTCAATTTCAGATATTGAATAGTCGGCTCGCGGGTGAGCCCGTGGACGACAAAGCTGAGTTAGAAAAATATAGGAAACGTCACTTGTATTTTGGGACTGCGATCGAAGATGGTTCCGCCATGACCGCTAGGCTTGTTGCTGTCCATTCGTCTTGGGTTGCGATAGGTTGGCTAATCAGTATTCCACTCCGTTTCATCCTCCGGTAATTCGCCCAACAAACAAAAAAGCCCGCTATGAAGCGGGCTTTGCATTTCAGCGATCCAACCGCCTGAAACTCAGGTCTGGCTGCGTTTCTTCACGCTGGTCTTGGGTTTGGGCTTGGCGCGGCGCACGTTGCCACCGGCGGTCAGGCGCTGGTTGCCCAGCACGCGCAGGGTCTTGATTTCGGGGCGCTGGCCGGCACGCTTGCTGTATTTGAGTACCTTGAAGTCGCGTGGGCCGGGTTTGCGGTCGTCGTCGTCCGAGCGTTCTTTCGCCTTTTCTGGCATCGGGCGCCACAGCACGAGCAGCTTGCCGATGTGCTGGATGGGCGCTGCGTTGAGTTCGTCAGACAGGGTCTGGAACATTTCTTCGCGGGCAACGCGGTCATCGTTAAAGACACGGACTTTGATCAGTCCATGGGCGTTGAGGGCGGCATCGACCTCTTTCTTGACGTTGGCGGTCAGGCCATCGCCACCGACCATGACGACGGGGTCGAGGTGGTGGGCTTCGGAGCGATGTTCCTTGCGCTGGGCAGGAGTCAGTTGAATTTGGGGCATGTGGGTATTATCGGCGCAATGAGCATTCAGAGTAAAACCGCAAAGCCTGAGCAAAAGCCAGACAACAGGGCCGGCAAAAAAGCCGACAACAAGGCTGGCAACAAGAAGGTCAACAAGGCCTGGTTGCACGACCACATCAACGACCCCTACGTCAAGCTGGCGACCAAGGAGGGGTATCGGGCGCGCGCAGCCTACAAGCTCAAGGAAATTGACGAAACCCTGCACCTGATCAAGCCCGGCGCCCTGGTGGTGGACCTGGGCAGTACCCCGGGGGCATGGAGCCAGTATGTGCGCCGCCGGTTGTCGCCGGGCGGGGCTGCTGTCGGGGAAATGAACGGAACCATCATCGCGCTGGACCTGTTGCCCATGGACCCGATTGAGGGGGTGACCTTCATTCAGGGGGATTTTCGGGAGGCCGAGTCGGTCACCCAGCTGGAGGCTGCGCTGGGGGGAAAGCAGGCGGATGTGGTGGTATCGGACATGGCGCCCAACCTGTCGGGCATCTCGTCGGCAGACGCCGCGCGGGTGGAGTACCTGGTGGAGCTGGCGATTGAGTTTGCCCAGAACCACATGAAGCCTCAGGGCGCGCTGGTGGCCAAGGTGTTCCATGGCAGCAGCTACAACTCCGTCGTCAAGGCCTTCAAGGCGGCGTTTGAAGTGGTCAAACCCATCAAGCCCAAAGCCTCACGGGACCGCTCTTCCGAGACGTTTCTGGTCGGTTTGGGCCTGAAAAATCGGGGCTAAACCCATAAGCCTACTGTGGCTGAAACCTTGAAAATAACGGTTTGCATGGCTTGAAACGCCTAAAATGGGACCCAAGTTCGCAATGGACGTCTCATTGCGCCCTTCTTGGAGCTTCGCTTGAACAATCAGTGGTTTTCGAAAATTGCAGTCTGGCTGGTGATCGCACTTGTGCTGTTCACCGTATTCAAGCAGTTTGACTCGCGCGGCGCGGCCGGCGCAGGTACCTTGGGCTATTCCGACTTTCTGGAAGAAGTCCGTAACAAGCACATCAAGAGCGCCATCATCCAAGAGGGGCAGGGTGGCACCGAGATTCTGGCCATCACCTCCGATGACCGCAAGGTGCGCACGACTGCCACTTACCTGGATCGTGGCCTGGTCGGTGACCTGATCGCCAACAACGTCAAGTTCGACGTCAAGCCCCGCGAAGAAGGTTCACTGCTTATGACCCTGCTGGTCAGCTGGGGCCCCATGTTGCTGTTGATCGGCGTGTGGGTGTATTTCATGCGCCAGATGCAGGGCGGCGGCAAGGGCGGCGCATTCAGCTTCGGCAAGAGCAAGGCGCGCCTGCTGGACGAGAACACCAATACCGTGACCTTTGCCGACGTGGCCGGTTGCGATGAAGCCAAGGAAGAAGTAAAGGAAGTCGTCGACTTCCTCAAGGACCCCAGCAAGTTCCAGAAGCTCGGCGGCCGTATTCCGCGAGGCCTGTTGCTGGTCGGCCCGCCCGGAACCGGCAAGACGCTGCTGGCCAAGTCCATTGCGGGTGAGGCCAAGGTGCCTTTTTTCAGTATTTCAGGTTCGGACTTTGTGGAAATGTTCGTTGGCGTGGGCGCATCCCGCGTGCGCGACATGTTCGACAACGCCAAGAAGAACGCGCCCTGCATCATCTTCATCGATGAAATTGACGCCGTGGGTCGCCAGCGTGGCGCAGGCTTGGGTGGTGGCAATGACGAGCGCGAACAAACCCTGAACCAGATGCTGGTCGAGATGGACGGCTTTGAAACCAATGTGGGTGTGATCGTGGTGGCTGCCACCAACCGCCCGGACATTCTGGATGCGGCCCTGCTGCGTCCCGGACGGTTTGATCGCCAGGTGTATGTGACGCTGCCCGACATCCGTGGCCGCGAGCAGATCCTGAATGTGCACATGCGCAAGGTGCCTTTGGGCCAGGACGTGAGCCCCAGCGTGATTGCCCGTGGTACGCCCGGCATGAGTGGTGCTGATCTGGCCAACCTGTGCAATGAAGCCGCCCTGATGGCTGCGCGCCGCAACGCGCGCCTGGTGGAAATGCAGGACTTCGAGAAGGCCAAGGACAAGATCCTGATGGGCCCCGAGCGCAAGAGCATGGTCATGCCCGAAGAAGAGCGCCGTAATACGGCCTACCACGAAGCGGGTCACGCCCTGATCGGCAAGATGCTGCCCAAGTGCGACCCGGTGCACAAGGTCACCATCATTCCCCGTGGCCGCGCCCTGGGCGTGACCATGAGCCTGCCCGCGCAGGACCGCTATAGCTACGACAGCGAATACATGCTCAACCAGATCAGCATGCTGTTTGGTGGCCGCATTGCCGAAGAAGTGTTCATGAAGCAGATGACCACGGGTGCGAGCAACGACTTTGAACGCGCCACGCACATCGCCCGAGATATGGTCACCCGCTACGGCATGACCGATGCCCTGGGTCCGATGGTCTACGCCGAGAACGAAGGCGAAGTGTTCCTGGGCCGCAGCGTGACCAAGACCACCACGATGAGCGAGCAGACCATGCAGAAGGTCGATGGCGAAGTGCGTCGCATCATCGACCAGCAGTATGCGCAGGCACGCAAGCTGATCGAAGATAACCAGGACAAGATGCACGCCATGGCCAAGGCCCTGCTGGAGTGGGAAACCATCGACAGCGACCAGCTCGACGACATCATGGCGGGCAAAGATCCGCGTCCTCCGAAGGACTGGACGCCCCGCACGCCCAACTCGGGCGGCGGCGACAGCGGCGGTGCTCCCGCAGTAGCGGCAGACCCCAAACCCACGGTTGCCTGATTCGTCAGGTCACCCTTCTGAACGGGGCCGCTGGCCCCGTTTTTATTTGTCGATAATCCTCACATGCAGTGGCAAACCTCCCGTTTTCTGATTGACCTGAGCGCGCCGAAGGTCATGGGCATCGTCAATGTCACGCCGGATTCGTTTTCCGATGGTGGTAAACACGCCACCGTTGACGCGGCCCGTCGGCACTGTGACCAGCTGGTGCAGGACGGAACAGACATTCTGGACATTGGTGGCGAATCCAGCCGGCCCGGCGCTATGCCGGTGTCGCTGGAAGATGAGCTGGCGCGCGTGCTGCCCATCGTGCGCCACGCGGTCACCCTGGGCGTGCCGGTGTCGGTGGATACCTACAAGCCCGCGGTCATGCAGGCGGTGCTGGACCTGGGCGCAGACATCATCAACGACATCTGGGCGTTGCGCTGGCGCGATCGGCCCGGCGGTCTGTCGGGGGAGTCGGTGGTGGCCGGCCACGCCCGTTGTGGTGTTTGCCTGATGCACATGCACCGCGATCCGCAGACCATGCAGGTCGCTCCCATGGAGGGTGATGTGGTGCCTCAGGTGCTATCATTTTTAGAGCTGCATGCGCATAATCTGCGGGGGCTGGGTATCGAAATGTCCCGTATCTGCCTGGACCCTGGCGTCGGATTCGGCAAGTCCGTGGCGCAAAACTTTGCGCTATTGGCACGCCAGGCGGACTTGGCTGCACTGGGCTATCCGGTGCTGGCAGGGTGGTCGCGCAAATCGTCACTGGCCGCTGTCACGCAGACGGCTGCGGGCAATACGGCGGGTATGGATGTGCAGGAGCGACTGGTGCCTAGCGTCACGGCTGCCGTGCTGGCAGTGCAGAACGGGGCGCATGTGGTGCGGGTGCACGATGTGAAAGAGACAGTGCAGGCACTCAAGGTGCTGGCGGCGATGAAACTACAACAAAGGTAAGCAATTTATGGGACGGAAGTTTTTTGGAACCGATGGCATTCGCGGCACCGTGGGGCAGGCCCCCATTACCCCCGACTTTGTCTTGCGTCTGGCGCATGCCGTGGGCCATGTGCTCAAGGAAACCGAGACGCGCCCCACCGTGCTGATCGGCAAAGACACCCGCATCTCGGGCTACATGCTCGAAAGCGCGCTGGAAAGCGGCTTCAATTCCGCCGGGGTGGATGTGGTGCTGCTGGGCCCCTTGCCGACGCCCGGTGTGGCCTACCTCACGCGCGCGCAGCGGGCATCGCTGGGCGTGGTGATCAGCGCCAGCCACAACCCGTTTGAAGACAACGGCATCAAGTTCTTCAGTGCGCAGGGAACCAAGCTGCCCGACGCGTGGGAACTGGCCGTAGAAGCTGCGCTGGAGAAACCCCCAGTGTGGGCCGCATCGGCCGACCTGGGCAAGTCGCGCCGACTGGACGATGCAGCCGGGCGCTACATCGAGTTTTGCAAGAGCACGTTTGCCAATGACCTGACGCTCAAGGGCATCAAGATCGTGGTGGACGCGGCCCACGGTGCGGCCTACAACATTGCGCCCAAGGTGTTCCATGAACTGGGTGCCGACGTGGTGTCCATTGGCTGCTCACCCGATGGACTGAATATCAACAAGGGTGTGGGTGCCACCCACCCGGAAGCCCTGGTGCAGGCCGTCAAGGACCACCAGGCTGACTTTGGCGTGGCCCTGGATGGCGATGCCGACCGGCTACAACTGGTGGATGCACAAGGGCGCCTCTACAACGGCGATGAACTGCTGTATCTGATGGCCGACGACCGTCTGGGACGTGATGAGCATGTGCCGGGCGTGGTCGGCACGCTGATGACCAATATGGCGGTGGAAGTAGCGCTCAAGAACCGTGGTGTGCAGTTTGTGCGTGCCAAGGTCGGCGACCGCTATGTGCTGGAAGAGCTGGGCAAGCACCAGTGGATTCTGGGCGGCGAGGGTTCGGGCCACCTGCTGGCGCTGGACAAACACACCACGGGCGATGGCCTCATTTCCGCACTGCAGGTGCTGCAGGCCTGCGTACGCAGTGGCAACTCCATGGCCGATCTGCTCAAAGGCGTGGAGCTGTTCCCCCAGACCCTGATCAATGTGCGCCTGGTGCCCGGGCAGGACTGGAAGACCAATGACCGGCTGGCCGAAGAAACCCGCGCGGTGGAGGTCGAGCTTGGCGACACGGGACGGGTGCTGATCCGCGCCAGTGGCACCGAACCTTTGGTGCGGGTGATGGTGGAAGCACGCGACGCGGTGCAGGCCAAAACCTGCGCGCAGCGCATTGCCGACACGCTCAAGGTATGAGCCAGTCAATCAACCCGGTGCGCGTGGTGCGCGCCGACTATGCCAACCCGGTCCATGCCGCTGCGGTGGTGATGCTGCTCGATGCCTATGCCAGCGACCCCATGGGTGGTGGCGAACCACTGAGCGAATTTGCCAAGGCCAATCTGGTGCCATCGCTGGCATCACGCCCGCAGGCATTCAGCGTGCTGGCGTTTGCGGGTGACGACGACGGTACGCCTGTGGGTCTGGTCAATTGCATCGAGGGCTTTTCCACCTTCGCCTGCAAGCCCCTGGTCAATGTGCACGATGTTGCGGTCCTTGCGGGCTACCGTGGCCAGCGCATCGGGGAGCGCATGCTGGAACTGGTGGAGACGCTGGCCCGCGAGCGCGGTGCCTGCAAGCTGACACTGGAAGTGCTCTCTGGCAACGCAGGGGCCATGCGCCTGTACCAGCGCGCAGGCTTTGCCCATTACCAGCTGGACCCGGCCATGGGGCAGGCCGGTTTCATGCAGAAGTGGCTGGACTGAGCGCGCTATTCGTGCCCGGTCGGGCTGCTGGCAATGCTTTGCAGGCGCTCTGCAATGTTGGACGGTAGCTCCAGCTCCCTGGCCAGGGCATTTGCCCGCACCACGTCGCGCGTCTGTCCAATGCGCGTTTGCAGATTGATCGCTTCAAGTTGCCATTTTTCCGCCGTCTTGTGCGGAAAAACGTCGCGCAACATCTCTATGCTGTAGCGTACGTGTTTGGCAAGAATGCGGACCCGATGCTGACTTTGCGCTGTATCTGCGTTGGCCTTGGCTTTACGCATTGTCCTGTGCATTTGGTGGACTCTGTGCCTGGCCCAGGAACGCAAGGCACCATCGGCATGGTCACGGGCAACGAAAAGTTCACTGTGCGAAGCCAATTTCGCAATCCATTGCGATGTGTCCTCCAGAGTGCCTTGAACAACTGGCTCCCGCAGCACCGCCCGAAGGGCAAGTCGTTGTTGCCGGTCTGCGCTTGCGAAAACCCGTGTCACGCGTTCCCACTCCTGCGTATGTGCCGGGGCTCCTTCCAAGTAGGCGCTGGATAACTTCGGTAATGTTTGAAAGCGGGCCACATCCAGGTCCCGCAGCCGGCTGAGCGCTTTGAGCATCGGTTGGAGTGCGTCATTGGCTGGAATGCCATCCTTTTGAAGCAGGGGCTTGAAAAGGTGCATTGCGCTCTTGAATCGGCGCCAGCTGACTCTGGCCTGGTGCACGACTTCAGGATCGTTGGACTCCTGGAGCAAATCCAGGTGGGTGCGGAAATTTCCGAATGCTTTGCCCAGCAGGGACTGGACAGCTTCCCGGTCAGGCGCTGAAAACCCGGTGCTCAATGCGTTTGCATTCGGCAAGGATGTCGTGCCGGCTCAAGGGCTGGTGCATGTGTCTCAGTTTCACGTTCCAGTAGCTTGGCTTGGTTCGGATGGTCCGGCGTTCACCGAACGGAAGTGCGGCATCCGCTGGAAGCGAATCGACGGCGTTGTACTTGTCGATGGCCTCTTTCAGTTGAAGAACTACCGGGTCGTCCGAACCATAGCGGTCCTTCATTTCCTGGAACACCTGGCTCAAGTGGTTGATACGTCGATGCATGCGGTATCTCCTTGAAAGACGGTAGACCAGTATCACAGAAACCTGTGACGATTTGAAGACGCTTATTCCCTTGGTGCTGAGGGCAAGGCCATTTTGACAAATATCAACGCAATGCGGTTTTCAGCGCCATTGCGCGGGTTGTCACAGGCCAGCCATATCCGTTTCTGAGAATCGTCTGCATCAGACATTACGAACCGGACATTGCATGCTCAAAGAAAAAGCCGTGGCCTCTCTGGGGCAGCAATCGCTGCTTCTGCCCGCCTGGGTCAAGGCAGCACTATTGGCGAACGACCGTTTGAAGTTGTACCTGACCATGCTGCAGGCCGCAGCACAACATGCGGGGACGCCAGAGACACCGCTGACGGATTGGGGGCGGGATCTGGCACAGGCGGGTCTGCACGATGCCGGATGGTTGCAAGAACTCGTCAAGACAGCGTACTTTGACGATCGACTGTTGCTCATTCCCCAGCTCGATCAACTCACCCGGGCACTGGCCGGTGATTTGCTCACCATGGCGCGGCCCCTGTGTGAAGGAAGCAGCCACCAGGATGCAGAACTGACGGGCAGGCGCGATGGCTGGCTGCAACGGCTGCGCACCATGGCCGAAGAGGAAGGGCTTTCCCCGGACGCACTGGCGGATCTGACGCGTGGCGACCGCAAGGGCGGCGACAGTTTCCATATTCTGGTGATGGATATTCACAAGCGGCTCAATGCCATGTCCGGTGAAATCGCCACGGAAAGTATTGACGGTGCACATGTCTGGCAGGTGGAGCCCTCGGACAAAGCCCTGATTCAGTCCTTTATGCGGGGCCTCAATCGGACGGCACCGCTGAAGTTCTCCCACCCGGGCCTGGATACTGCAGTTACCCGCGATGGCCCGCGTTTGCTGATTCAGAACGACATCGGCACCAACGATGTGCATGTACTGGTGATTGAGGTGGAAGAGGGCACCATCCGGCTCCATTACTCCGATCTGCATCCAGGGCGCTTCGACTTTTTCCGGCAGATGCTGGAAGGTGCAGGCTTTGAGTGGACCGTGTCGGACCCGATGACCTCGGACGGACTCAACGCCGGCAAGCCCTATACGCTGGGTACAGCGGTGTTGACAGCGACAAGCCAGAACGCTCTGTGTAACGGGCTGGAGGCTGTGGGCGCGCGCATTGTGTTTGTGATCGACTGGAACCGGGCGCGCAAGCGGTTGCAGAGTTTTGTGCGCAAGCCGCAGGCCATTGCCTTGCTCAGGCGTGCTGCCGATCAGGAGTGGGGGCACATGGCGTGGCTGCTCGCAGGTGGGGACAGGCTGGTGTTCAATGCCATGCAGGCTGTCGATAGCGAGGCCTTTCGCATTGGAGATCGCCTGGACGAAGTACTGGGAGAAGAATCCGCTACCGCCTTTTGCTGGAGTTGATGCGCATTGCCAGTGTCATGCTGCGCCAGCAGCTTCCGATGGGGATGGTTGCCGATGAAGCGCGTATGTTGCTGGCACGCGTCCTGCGAAAGCGCACTTTCGAGTTTGATCTGCTGGCTGAACATGCCGCCTACTGCCATGCGCTTGCGCTGGCATTGTGCTCGGCGCTGGAAGATGGCTCCACCGTGAGTGCGGAACAGAACAGCAACCTGGTTCTTCATGCCAAGGCCTGGGAACGCAAAGCCGACCATTTGCTGATGGAGGCGCGCCAGCGGGCCGAGCGGCAATTGCGCTGGGTGCCGGTGGTGGAGTTGCTGGAAAAGTCGGATGACGTCGCGGACGCACTGGAAGAAGCGACCTTCATTTTTTCCATGACGCGGCTCGACTCCCTGGCAGGGCTGCCGCCAATCGTACAGGCCGCTTTGCGGCGCCTCGCCGACACCACACTTGCCGCGATTCAGGACCAGATCAAGGCGATCGAGATTGCCCGGCGTGTGAGCGAAAGCGGAGAGCCTGCCGACAGCGAGCTCTTCCTGCAAACGCTGTGGCGCATGTTGCGCGCAGAACGTCTGTGTGACGAGCTTTCGCGCCAGGCCCGGATGAAGATCGTGGTGGCGCTTGCGTCTGTGCCTGTCAACCTGCTGCTGGCCAGCGATCTGGCCAACACCATTGAAAAGGCTTCCGATGGATTGCTCGCCGCTGGACACGCTTTGCGGCAGATGGTTATCAACAAGACTGGAATATCCGCATGAAGTCCTCCTCCCATTGGCCCAAGCACATCTATCTCATTGCGAGCGGTGAGGCAACGCACCAGCACAAGGCGACCCGCGAAAGCATGGGCTCCAAAGCCTACAACCTGCTTCGCATGGCCGAGATTGGCCTGATAGTTCCTCCAGCACTGGTCATCGGAACGCATTTCACCCGCACTCCCGATGAGTGCATGCTGCCGCTTTTCGCTGTAGGCCTGGCAGCATTGCAGGATGTTTCCGGACTGGTGTTTGGCGATGCCAGAAACCCGTTGATCGTTTCTGTGCGTTCCGGGGCACCGGTATCGATGCCAGGCATGATGGAAACACTGCTCAACATTGGCCTGTGCGACAGCACCGCCCCCGGGCTGCTGCGCCAGACGGGTAATCCGCGCCTGGTGTGGGATGCCTACCGGCGTCTGATCGCCAGCTATGCCGAAGTGGTGGCGGGACTGCCGGGATCGTTGTTTGAAGCGGAGATCAACCGCACTACGGGGGGACTCGATGAAAGAGAGCTGGACTTCAGTGAGCTTCGCGAGCTCACTGCGAGATTCAAGTCGATCTATCAGCAAAATGCAGGGTCTGCCTTCCCCCAGGATGTGAATGAGCAGTTGTCTGGGGCTGTCCGTGCGGTGTTTGCCTCATGGAATTCCGACAAGGCGCAGGCGTATCGCCATATCAACGGCATTGATGCCGCCATGGGTACCGCCGTCACCATCCAGGCCATGGCGTTTGGCAACAGCGGCGGGCATTCGGGCGCGGGTGTTGGCTTTACGCGGGACCCGACCACAGGCGACAGAAAGCTGTGGGTGGATTTTCTGGCCAATGCGCAGGGCGAGGACGTGGTGTCGGGCCGGAGAAACGCACATGGACACCAGGCCATGGCGGACCTGGTTCCCGGGGCCTGGCGCAGCCTGCAGGAAGCGGTGCAGGCGCTGGAGCGTGCATTCGGTGATATGCAGGACTTTGAGTTCACGGTCCAGGAAGGCGTTCTGCACATGTTGCAGACCCGAACCGGCAAGCGTACGCCGCTCGCCGCTGCGCGCATTGCGATGGACCTCCTGGAAGAGGGCCTGATTGATGCAGCGACCGCGCATGAACGTACGGCCGGGTTGCAGGAGTCCGATATGGGGCGGGTACAGATTGCCCCGGTCGATGACAAGCAGACGCCAGTCAGTCCCCGCGCACGCGCTGCTACAGCCTGCCCGGGTGTGGTCTCCGGGGAGATTGCGCTGGATGGCGAACGTGCTGCGGCGCGGGCCGCACAGGGCGTGCAGGTTGTTCTGGTGCGTCAGGATGCCGAGACGAGCGACATCGTTGCACTGGAGTCGGCCGTGGGGTTGCTGACCCAGCGCGGTGCGCGCACGTCCCATGCTGCGGTGGTGGCCCGCCAGCTGGGGCGTGTGTGCCTGGTGGGCTGTGACAACCTGCACATCGAATCGGAAGCGCGCACCATCAGGCTGGGAGACCTGGTACTGCAGGAGGGGGACACCATCACGCTGGATGGCAATGAGGGGGCTGTCTACGACGGAGTGGTCGCGGCGGTCATGGTGCCAGACGCGGCGCTGGTTTCGCGCTTGCGGGCTTTGCGGGCATCGCATGCAGCAGGCCACCAGAGAAGGCACGGAGCATGAGCCAGATGCCAATCATGTCGTCGCTTGCCGGCAAAAAAGGTCTGATTGTCGGATTGGCAAACGCCCACAGCATCGCCTATGGGTGTGCCAGAGAAGCTGCGCTGCAAGGGGCCGAATTGGTGACGTCCTGCCTGAACCAGAAGGCCTATCCGTACGTGGAGCCCCTGGCGCGCGAACTCGGAGTCCCGCTGTTGACCTGTGACGTGGAAACACCCGGAGAAATGCAGTCGCTGATTGAGCGCACGGTAGAACACCTGGGGCACCTGGACTTCGTCATCCACTCCATCGCCTGGGCGCCGCTGGAAGACCTGCACGGTGACGTGGTCAACAGTTCCAGTATTGGCTTTGCCCGCGCCATGGAAGTGTCGTGCCATTCCTTCGCGCAGCTGGCGCAGCTCTGCACCCCCCATATGACCCAGGGTGGCAGCTTTGTCACCATGAGCTATCTGGGCGCTGCAGAGGCGGTACCTCACTACGGTTTGATGGGGCCGGTCAAGGCTGCGCTGGAGTCCCTGGTGCGCTACATGGCACTCGAATTGGGGCCCAAAGGAATCCGCGTACACGCCGTGTCCCCGGGGCCCATACTGACGCGTGCAGCGTCAGGCATTGCGGCCTTTGACGATCTCATGACCCATGCCCAGAAGAAGGCTCCGCTGGGACGGCTGGTCACCCTGGAGGAAATTGCGCGCCTGAGTGCGTTCCTGTGCAGCGAGGCTTCGTCAGGCATGACGGGGCAAACCATCTATGTCGATGCGGGCTGCCATGCCGTCGCCTGAACGTTCCCCCCTAATCCCGCAAGCTCAACCGCTGGAAGTTCCCATGTATACCTTTGCCCCTCAGGAATATACCGACAACGTTACTTACGACGAGATACAGATCGGCCAGACCGCCCGCATTGTGCGAACGCTTACGCTGGAAGATATCCATGCCTTTGCCGCTGTTTCGGGGGACACCAATCCTGCGCATCTGGACCCCACCTACGCGAACGCGACGCTGTTCCATGGGGTGATTGCCCACGGAATGTGGGGAGGTGCGTTGATCTCGGCCTTGCTCGGAACCGTCTTCCCAGGCCCGGGCACCATTTATCTGGAGCAGGCATTGCATTTCAGCAAGCCGGTTCGCATCGGCGACACGTTGACGGTCACCGTCATGGTGACGGCCAAAGACGATGCCAAGAAGCGCGTCGAGCTGGACTGCCAGGTGCTCAATCAGCGTGGCGAGGGGGTGCTGCACGGCATGGCCCGCGTGCTGGCGCCGACCCAGCGGGTGCGTAGCCCGCGTGTCAATGTGCCCCAGATCCAGCTCTTCGATCCCGAGGCGCGCCTCCGTGCGTTGCTCAGCTTGGGCGATGGCCTGCCTGCCGTACGCTGCGGCATCGTGCATCCCTGTGACATCGATTCCCTGGGGGGCGCCATCGACGCGGCCCGGCATGGCCTGATCGACCCCGTGCTGATCGGGCCCGAGGCCAAGCTGCGCGAGCTGGCAGAAGAGGCCGGTATCGACCTGGCGGGCATCGCCATTGAAGCGGTACCGCACAGCCACGCCGCTGCGCTGCGGGCAGCAGAGTTGGCCGCAGACAGAAAAGTGGAAGCGCTGATGAAGGGAAGCCTGCATACCGACGAGATGATCCATGCCGTTCTTGCCAACCCTGCACTGCGCACGGCACGGCGGATGTCCCATGTATTCCGGTTTGATGTACCAACCTATGCCAAGCCGCTTTTGCTGACGGACGCCGCGTTGAATATCCGCCCCAGTCTGGCTGACAAGGTGGATATCGTGCAGAACGCCATTGCCTTTGCGCGCATCATGGGCACAGCGTTGCCCAAAGTGGCGGTTCTGTCTGCGGTGGAAACCATCAACCCGGAAATTCCGTCCACGCTGGATGCGGCCGCCTTGTGCAAGATGGCACACCGTGGCCAGATCTCTGGTGGACTGCTGGACGGGCCACTCGCGTTTGACAATGCGATTTCTGCGCATGCGGCGCGTATCAAGCACATCGAATCCGATGTGGCCGGAGACGCAGACATCCTGATGGTTCCCGACCTGGAGTCCGGGAACATGCTGGGGAAACAGTTGCAGTACCTGGCCGGCGCGACGGCTTCCGGCATTGTCCTGGGCGCAAGAGTGCCCATCGCGCTGACCAGCCGCGCTGATGGTGTGTCTGCACGCATGGCCTCGGCATTGCTGGCCAAGATGATTGCCCACCACAACCGGATGATTCAGCCATGACCGTGCTGGCGGTCAATGCCGGTTCGTCCACACTGAAGTTTGCACTGCACCCCGTGGAGGGCGGCATTGCGCAGCCTGCGCTGCTGACAGGAGTGATTGAAGGCCTGTCAACGCAAGGCCCACTGGACATGACCTGGAATGGGGGAGGCACAACGCATACCGAACGTAGGGGTGACGCCGATGGTGATGGCTTCGAGTCGGCACTGACCATGCTGCAGAAAATGCTCCAGCGGGAGTCAGCCGGACGGGAGTTGCAGGCGGTAGCGCACCGCGTGGTCCATGGTGGGGCGCGCTACCGTGAGGCCACCGTTGTCACCGACAGCGTGGTACAGGATCTGGAGCGCCTGTGCCCGCTTGCCCCCTTGCACCAACCGCACAATGTTCAGGGGATTCGCGCGTTCGCCAAGCGCTTTCCTGGTGTACCCCAGGTGGCATGTTTTGACACGGCCTACCACGCTGACCTGCCCGATGTGGAGTACCGCTTTGCCTTGCCACAAGCCCTCCATGATGAAGGGGTGCGGCGCTACGGTTTCCATGGGCTTTCCTACCAGTACGTGATGCAGAGTTTGCAACAAGTCACGCCCATGGCACACGGGCGGGTGGTCATGGCCCACCTTGGCAGTGGTGCCAGTGTGTGCGGTGCCATGCAGGGCCAGAGCCGGGCAACCAGCATGGGATTTTCTGCGCTCGACGGTCTCATGATGGGTACCCGCGCCGGGGCACTGGATGCCGGCGTGGTGTTGCATCTGCTGGCCCAGGGCTGGGACCACGCCCGTTTGCAGCATCTGCTGTACCGCCAGAGTGGTCTGCTGGGGGTATCCGAAGTCTCATCGGATATCCGGCAACTGCGCAGCAGGGATAGTGCACAGGCGGACCTGGCCATTCGCATGTTTACCTACCGCGTGGTACGGGAAGTTGGTGCCATGGTGGCCTGCATTGGCGGGCTGGATGTGCTGGCTTTCACCGGAGGAATCGGTGAGCATGATGCGACCCTGCGATCCGAGGTGTGCGAGCGGCTGGCGTTCCTCGGTGTGCGGATGGATCCGCGGGCCAATACACTGGCGGATGGGAGCGGGCCGGTTGCATTGCACCTGCCTGACAGTGCGGTCGAGGTGTGGATGGTTCCGACGGACGAGGGGTTTGTGGCGGCGCAGACAGCGGTGCGCCTGGTGCTGTGACACCACGGGTACCGCGGGCATGGGGATTCCCCTGACAAATCAGGTCTTGTATTTGCAATTAAACGGTGTAAACTGTTTATATAATTCAAAGGAGGAGTCCGGTATGCAGACAGATTTTCGCGAATGGTCTCTCGGGGCTGCACTGGTGAGGTGGTATCAGGCATTGACGCATCACTACGCCATTCAGACGCCCACCCACGTCGGAGCATTTGCCGGTTCACTCCTGGAACGGCGTGACTGGGATCACAACTAGTGGCATTCATCTGTATGTCATGGAAATGACATGAAAAATCCGGACACTGGAGAGTTGTTGCCCGCTTTTTTATGACCACTCTTCCTGCCGTGACTTATGGAGCCGACGCCTCTGGCCTGATCTGTGGCTTTCAATTCGGTGAAGCCGGACCGGGTACCGCCATCGGTGCTGAAGACGCGCTACTGTGGCTGGAACAGAACGCTGATGTGCCGACTGCAGGATTTGTGTGGCTGCACTTCAACCTGGCGCACACGGCAACCGAAAAGTGGCTGCGCGAACATGTGCATCTGTCCAACGCCTTTCACGAATCTCTGAAAGAAGGGTCCCGGTCGACCCGCGTGGAAGTCGACGACGACATGCTGGTTGCGGTCGTGAATGACGTCGCCTATGACTTTGCCTTCGAGCCGGGTGACATTTCCACCATGTGGTTGACCGTGGGCCCGCGGCTGGTGATCAGTGCGCGCATGCAGCCTCTGCGGTCGATTGACCGGTTGCGCGATGCGGTCAAGAAGGGCATCACGCTGCGCTCGTCCGTGGAGTTGCTGGTGCACCTGATGCATGACCAGGGCGACGTGCTGGTCAATATTGTGCGCACCACCACAGCGCGGGTTGACAGCCTGGAGGACCATCTGCTGTCCGGTCGACTCGAGAAAAAGCGCGCCGACCTGGGCGCGTTGCGACGCCTTCTGGTCCGGCTGCAACGCGTGTTGGCGCCGGAGCCCGCGGCACTGTTTCGCCTGCTCAAGATGCCGCCGGACTGGATTCACGAAGCCGATCTGGACGATCTGCGCCAGTCCACCGAGGAATTCAATGTGGCACTCAGCGACATGGCCGCGCTGCAGGAGCGCATCAAGTTGCTGCAGGAAGAAATTGCGGGGCGGGTTGCCGAGGCCAACAACCGCAGTCTGTTTGTGTTGACTATCGTCACCGTGCTGGCGCTTCCCATCAACATCATTGCCGGTTTGCTGGGCATGAACGTGGGTGGCATTCCGCTGGCAGAGCACCCGAGCGGATTCTGGGTGATCGTGGCCATCATCGTCACGTTTACCGTGATTGCCGGATGGATTGCCTACCGGCAGACACGTGAATAAGTCTGCCGCAGGCAGTCAGTAGCGTTCGGGAACGATGATGCTGTCTGGCACGGGTTGGCGGATGTAGTCCTCGTTGCGAATACGCTGCGGTAGCTCTACTGTTTCATGCACCACTTCCTGGTAAGGGATCTGTTCCAGCAGGTGGTGAATGCAGTTCAGTCGCGCCTTCTTCTTGTCAACCGCCTGCACGATCCACCAGGGCGCCTCGGGAATGTGGGTGCGCTCCAGCATCACTTCCTTGGCCTTGGTGTATTCCTCCCAGCGCACGCGGGACTGCAGATCCATGGGGCTGAGTTTCCACTGCTTCAAGGGGTCGTGGATGCGCCCCAGAAAGCGCGAATGCTGTTCTTCGTCGGTGATGGAGAACCAGTACTTGATGAGCTGGATGCCGGAGCGGGCCAGCATCTTCTCGAACTCGGGCACGGTGCGGAAGAACTCTTCGTACTCGTCGTCATTGCAGAAGCCCATGACGCGTTCCACACCTGCACGGTTGTACCAGCTGCGGTCAAACAGCACCATTTCACCTGCCGCCGGCAGGTGGGATACATAGCGCTGAAAATACCACTGGGTGCGCTCCCGGTCGTTGGGGGCGGGCAGGGCGGCTACGCGCGCCACACGGGGGTTGAGCCGTTGCGTGATGCGCTTGATCACGCCGCCCTTGCCGGCGGCATCGCGGCCCTCAAACAGGATGACCACCTTGTGGCCGCTGTGCACCACCCAGTCCTGCAGTTTTACCAGTTCGCCCTGCAGGCGGAACAGTTCCTGAAAGTAGCGTTTGCGCGCGGCTTTCTCTTCTTCAGTTTGTGGGGTTCCGGCGGCCGCAAGTTCTTCGATGTTGCGGTCTTCGAGTTCCATTTCCAGCTCTTCGTCGTAGCTGTCCATCAGGTCCTGGCGAAGGCGGCGGATCAAGTCTTCCTGTTGGGATGCATCAAAGGTCATGGCGTAGCCTGCAAGCGTGGGGTGAATCAAACCCCTTGAGCTTGCAGGACGCATATGACAGTTGTGTGACGAATTCCGGAAATCAGGTGGCTTCCACCATGTGACCCAGTGCTTCCAGGCCAATGGGGGGCTGTGCGAGCCACGGGACAACGTAAACCTTGTTGGACAGCCCTGCGGCCACGCGAGCCATCTGTTTTTCTTCCCCCTGCAAGCGGGCGGTCAGCAGCGGATCGCTGGTGCCCGCTGCGGCAATGCTCTTGTTCATGACCCAGGCATAGGGCTCTATCCTGGCCCTGCGCAAGTCCTCCTGCAGGGCGGCGGCTTGTGATACGGGCGTGACTTCCGGCAGGGTCACCAGCACGATCTTGGTGTGCGCAGGGTCCTGCAGTCGCATCAGTGGTGTGACCAGATGGGCGCTGGTCTTGTCGCTGTACTCCCGCATCATCTGCCGGTGGTAGGCACCGGTGGCATCCATCAGCAACAGCGAGTGCCCGGTGGGGGCCGTGTCCAGCACCACAAAAGCGCCGCGCGCCTCCGACACGATGCGCGAGAAAGCGTGGAACACGGCCACCTCTTCGGTGCAGGGCGATTGCAGGTCTTCCAGCAGCAGGGCCTGGCCGTCGGCATCCAGCCCGGGCGACTTGGCCGCCATGATCTTGGCGATGTATTTCTGGGTTTCGGCCTTGGGGTCGATGCGGTCCACCCGCAGGCCGGGCAGGGAGCCGTTGAGGGTCATCTCCAGGTGGGCTGCAGGGTCGGTGGTGCTCAGGTGCACCGAATGGCCACGCGCCACCAGGCCGGCCGCCAGCGCCGCGGCGATGGTGGTTTTGCCCACGCCGCCTTTGCCCATCACCATGATGAGGCCCCGACCTGCCGCGGCCAGCGCGTCGGCCAGGTGAGAGAGGGGCTCGGCGGTCATTGAGTTCCCCATAGCAGGATGCGACGCTGTGGTGTTTTGACCGGGTGCCGCATCGACCAGCAAGGCCCGCAGGGCCTGCAGACCCACGGTGTCAAAAGCGCGCAGGGGAATCTGGTCCTGTGGCAGTGCCCGCAGATGGGCCGGCATGGCGGTCAGTGCCCGCTGTCCCAGGGCTTCGAATGCGTGGGCGACGGTGTCGGTCGCCACACTGGCGTGGAACACCGCGTTGATGGCCAGACGCTGGTTGTGCAGGCCCAACTCGGTCAGTTCCAGGGAGGTGCGGGCCGCTTCGGCAATGGCGCCGGCATCGGGGCGGGTGACCAGCACGACGGTAGTCAGTTGCGCGTCGCACAGGGCCGTCAATGCCAATGCAAAGCGTGCCTCCTGCATCTTCAGCCCCGAGTGGGGGCCCAGGCAGGAGGCGCCGCGGTCGTTGCCTTCCAGAAACCCAGTCCAGGCCTTGGGCAGGCTCAGCAGGCGCAGCGTATGGCCGGTAGGGGCGGTGTCGAACACCACATGGTCGTAGTGCTCGGCGCCGCCGCTGAGCAGCGTGGCGAATTCGTCAAACGAGGCGATCTCGGTGGTGCACGAGCCCGAGAGCTGTTCGCGCACCTGGGCACGGTCGTCCTCGGTGGCACTGGCTTCGAGTTGGGCCAGCACACGCTGGCGGTAGCTCTCTGCCGCGGTGTCGGGGTCGATGTTGAGCACCCACAGGGTCGGTGCGCCGGGCACGGGCACCGGCGTGTTGGCCAGGGTGATGCCCAGCATTTCGTCGAGGTTGGAGGCGGCGTCGGTGCTGACCAGCAACACCCGCTTGCCCGCATCGGCCAGCCTCAGTGCACAGGCGGTGGAGAGGGATGTTTTGCCTACACCGCCCTTACCGGTGAAGAACAGATGGCGGGTGGGGGTGTTCAGCAAATCCATGGGTTTTCGATTCCTGGTGGTGGGTTTATCCAGACCCCAAATTATGAGTGAAAAGTGGCATTGGCCCCCGTGAAATATGCACAATATGCTATAAAAATAGGAGCGCTATTCGCGTTCCATCTCCAAATAGGTCTGGTTAGCAAGTTGCGGAATCCACACGTCCGCGTGCTTGAGCACGGCGAAGGGCTTGCCATTGAAGCTCTTTACCGCAGCGTCCAGGTCCACCCCGTCATCAATAGCCTTCTTCATGTGGGCGCGCAGGGCGAGCAGCAGATCGCGCGTGTGGGCTTGCGCCGTGGCCAGGTTGGTCACGTTTCCATGTCCAGGGACGATGGTGCGTGGTTTGATCTCGTCGATGACTGCAAACGACTCCAGCCAGGTCTTGCTTCGGCTCACCGGGATCAGCCCCAGAGTGCGGTCCACATAGACCACATCGCCTGTGAACATGACGTTTTTCTGTGGCAACCACACCAGCGTGTCGCCCGGGGTATGCCCGCCATGGCGGTGTTTGAGTTCCATGACCACGCCGCCCAGTTCAAGCCGGGTGTCCTGGCCGGTGACAAAGCGCGATGGAAGCGTAGGCACAGTGCCTTCCAGGCGCTCCTTGAGCACCTTCAAACCCTCCATGTGATCGCTCGCGCGGGCTTTCATGTCGGCTTCGGCAGCGGCGTGGGCAATGGTTTCGATGCCCTGGCTTTTGAAATAGCCATTGCCAAGCCACCGATGGTCCTGCCCGCCGGTGTTGATGACCCATTGGATGGGCTGGGTGGTCACCTTTCTGGCCGCCTCATGGATTTTGCGTGCCGTCTGAAAGGTGGCACCGCTGTCAATCAGCACCGCGCCTGCGGGCGTCACCACCAGCCCGATGTTGGCGTTCAAGCCTTCGTTGTCGTAGGTGCGCCCTTCGGTGTCGCCAATGTAGGCGAACACACCGTCGGTGACCGGCTTGAAAACGACATCCACGGCCCAGGCGGGCAGGGCGAATACCAGGGCGGCAGTGGTCACTGCGCCTGTGCGAAGGAATGCGAGCATGTGGTGTTCTCCAGAATAGTGGTTTTCCGATTGTGAAGACGAACCGAAGCGTCAAAAGACGCACGCTTTGCCGAAATTTATATGAAATTGGCCTCTAGCCCCCGTTCCGTATGCGCAAGCAGCTATAAAAATAATAGCATTTCAGAGTGGGATGCGTGGCACAAAGTCCTGCACATGCCCTGCATCGTCAAGTACGCTGGCCTTGTGCATTGATGACCACTTCGCCGTCTTCCTTGGTGAACGCGCCTTGCTGTGGCTGCGGCAGGATGTCCAGCACCTGCTCGGAGGGGCGGCACAGGCGCACGCCGAGCGGAGTGACGACGATGGGGCGGTTGATCAGGATCGGGTGGGCCAGCATGCAATCCAGCAGCTCGTCGTCCGTCCACTTCGGGTTGCCCAGGTCCAGCTCGGCGTAGGGCGTGCCTTTTTCGCGCAGCAGGGCGCGCACGTGGATGCCCATGGCCGCCAGGAGTTCCTGCAGGCGGGCCTTGGTAGGAGGTGTCTTCAGGTACTCGATGACTTCAGGTTCTGCGCCACTGTTGCGGATCAGGGCCAGGGTGTTACGGGAGGTGCCGCAGGCCGGGTTGTGGTAAATGGTGATATCAGCCATGGAACATGTCTGGATGCCGCTTCAAGCCTGTTCCGCGGTTGTGAAATACCGGCTCTTGAGCCACAACGATACGTTGACCAGTCCAATCATGATGGGCACCTCTACCAGTGGGCCAATGACGGCGGTAAATGCCGCTCCGGAGTCGATGCCGTAGACGGCAATGGCCACGGCAATCGCCAACTCGAAATTGTTGCTGGCTGCCGTAAAGGAGCAGGTGGCGCTTTTCTGGTAGCCCACGCCCAGGTACTTGGACACCGCGAAAGTGAGCAGGAACATGGCCACGAAGTAGATCAGCAGGGGGATGGCGATCCGGACCACATCCATCGGGATTGTGACGATCAGTTTTCCCTTCAGGCTGAACATCACCACGATGGTGAACAGCAAGGCGACCAAGGTGATGGGCCCGATTTTGGGAACAAACTGGCCGTGGTACCAATCCTTGGAGACGAACTTGAGCATGGCATAGCGTGTCAGGAAGCCTGCGATACAGGGGATGCCCAGGTAGGTCAGCACGGTCACCGCGATTTGCCCGATGGAGATGTCGATGATGGCCGCGGACAGTCCGAAGTAGGGTGGTAGTACCGAGATGAAAAACCAGGCATACACGCTGTAGAAAAGCACCTGGAAAATCGAATTGAAAGCCACCAGTCCTGCGGCGTATTCCGTCGAACCTTTGGCCAGATCATTCCAGACGATTACCATGGCAACGCAGGGTGCAATGCCGATGAGGATGAGGCCCACCATGTAGTCAGGTTTGTCGGGCATAAAGATCACTGCCAGTGCAAACATGAGCAAGGGCCCGACCACCCAACTCAGGATAAACGACATTCCCAGTACCTTGAAATCCCGGAAGACATTCGGCAGTTCTTCGTACCGCACTTTGGCAAAGGGCGGATACATCATCAGGATCAGACCGATGGCAATCGGGATATTGGTTGTCCCGGACTGGAAGCGGTTGATCAGTTGCTCAACCCCGGGCACAAAATAGCCCAGCCCCACACCGAAAGCCATGGCACCGAAAATCCAGATCGTCAGATGCCGGTCTAGAAAAGAAAGTTTTTTGGTAATTTCGCTCACAGCGCCCTCGTCTAGCAATTTTCACAAGATGCCGCCACCTCGGTCAGTTCGCACGACTGGCCTTCGCAGCAGTTCACGGTGAGAAAGCGAAGCACCTCGTTCATGGGGCCAAAGGCGGCGCGGTAAATCAGGTTGCGTCCATCGCGCTCCTGGGTAATCAGCCCTGCATTCGCCAGCTCTTTCAAATGGAAAGACAGGCCGGTGCCGGGCAAGCCCAGTGCCGCAGAAATTTGTGTGGGTGTCATGCCCGTATTTCCAGCGACCACCAGTTGCCTGAAGATCTGCAAACGGGATTGCTGCGCCAGGGCCGAGAGGGCGCGTACAACATCGAGGTCTGTCATGTGGAAATCCTTGTCTGTGGTTTGGTGACGGGAAGCGCCAGGGTCACCAGCCAGCAGGCGATCAGCATGAGGGCTGAGCCGACCAGCGCGTACATCAACCCGCCCCATTGGTAGAGCAGGCCGGACAGCAGTGTGCCCAGGAAACGCCCCACGGCATTGGCAGCGTAGTAGAACCCGACGTCTTCCGCCGCCTTCTCCGATCCAGCGTACGCCAGCACCAGGTAGGAATGCACCGAGGAGTTGACAGCGAAGGCAAAGCCGAAAACGCCCAGACCACCCACAACCACCCATTCCAGGTTGGGCACGTCCAGGTAGACCACCACCGCCAGCGCAACGGGGACCACCGCGAGAAGTGCCGACCACAGCCGTGCGGCGGGTACTTCGGTGCTCAGACCATCAGGACTGCGTTTGACAAGGTGCGGCGCGAAGGCCTGCACCGCCCCATAGCCAATCGTCCATAGCGCCAGAAAACCTCCGACCATGGGACGGGACCAGCCGGATGCGTACAGAAACACCGGAACACCCACCACAAACCACACATCCCGTGCGCCAAACAGCACCACGCGGGCAGCTGCCAGCAGGTTGATGCCCTGGTTTTTGGCAAACAGCTCTTTGGCGGACTTGGACGCTTTGCTTTTGCCCATGAGCTTGGGCACATACACAACGACGCCCAGCAACACCAGGCTCAGCAAACCCGCCATGGCCCAGAGCGACGCTCTGAATCCCAGCACCTCCAGCAGTACGCCACCCAGAAAAAAGCCAATACCTTTCATGGCGTTCTTGCTGCCGGTAAACCAGGCCACCCATTTGAACAATTGACCGGATGCCTCGCCCGCAGTCAGCTTGATGGCCGATTTGCTGGCGGTTTTGGTGAGGTCTTTGGCCACGCCGCACACCCCCTGTGACAGCACCACCCAGGCCACCGACATCGTGGCTGTCCAGTCCGGCGACAACGCGGATAACAGAAGGAAGCCGGTGATCTGGGTCGTCAGACCCACAGCCAGCATGCGCGCAATGCCGTAGCGCGTGGCCAGCCAGCCACCAATCAGATTGGCGGCAATGCCCGCAGCTTCGTACAGCAAGAACAGAAACGCCAGCGTAAACGGGGAGTAGCCCAGCTTGTAGAAGTGCAACAGCACCAGCATGCGCAGCGCGCCGTCGGTGAGCGTGAAGCCCCAGTACGCGCTGGTGACGATGGCGTAATTGCGTGCGCCCTGGTTCATATCAGATGCCTACGGCTTCCATGTGGCAGGCCAGATCCACCATGCGGCAGGCGTAACCCATCTCGTTGTCGTACCAGGCGTAGACCTTCAGCAGCGTGCCGTCGGTCACCATGGTGGAGAGCGCATCGACAATGGAGCTGCGGGTGTCGCGGGCGTAATCGGCGCTCACCAGCGGGCGCTCCTCGTAGCCCAGAATGCCGGCCAGATAGGTTTCGGATGCGGTCTTGAACAGAGCATTCACCTCTTCCGGTGTGGTTGCACGCTGGAGTTCGAATACACAGTCGGTCAGCGATGCATTGAGCACGGGGGCGCGCACCGCATGGCCGTTGAGCTTGCCTTTGAGTTCGGGGTAAATCAGCGCAATCGCAGTCGCACTGCCTGTTGACGTGGGTGCCAGACTTTCCATGGCACTGCGTGCGCGGCGCAAATCTTTGTGGGGCGCATCGACCACCAGATTCGTGTTGGTCGGGTTGTGGATGGTGGTGATTTGGCCGTGCTTGATGCCAAGGTGCTCGTGAATGACCTTGACCACGGGTGCCAGACAGTTGGTGGTGCAGGAAGCTGCGGTAACGATGCGGTGCTTGGCAGGTTCGTAAAGCTGGTGATTCACCCCCACCACGATGTTGAGAACATCGCCCACTTTGACCGGCGCAGCAACAATGACCCGCTTGGCACCCCGGTCCAGGTGGCCCTGAATGGTTTCTGGCGTCAGGAATTTGCCTGTGCACTCCAGCACCACATCCACCCCCATGTCGCCCCAAGGGATTTCGGCAGCGGTGGCATGGGAGCTGAAGGCGAGTCGTTTGGCCCCGATCAGGATCGCTTCTTCGCCTTCGGCACGGATGTTTTCGCGCCACTTGCCTTGCACCGTATCAAATGCCAGCAAGTGTGCCGTTGCTTTGGCTCCGCCTTTGAGTTCGTTCAAGTGCACCACCTCCAGCCGGTTGCCCGCACGGGGGTCGTCTGATTGCCGCTCGGCCGCGCCCATGGCGGCCCGCAGTGCCAGGCGGCCGATACGGCCCATTCCGTTGATACCTACACGCATCGGGAGCTCCTTTTTATTCAATGATTCAATAATTATTGAAGTATAGGGGCGCTGTATGACCGATTTGTGACTTTGGAATCACGCTGAGGCAGAAGGCTTCGGCTGGGGGGCGATGTGCACTTTGATGGTGGCCAGACGCCTGAGTAGTCGGATATGGGCAGCCATGGGCCACCAGTCATAGAGAAAGATTTCCATGGGCCGCCACATGGCGACCCAGCCGCCAATGAGCAGACTCTGTTGCAGGATCTGGAGCCAATGGTTGTCGGCAGCCCAGCTTTTGCTGATTTCTACCAATCCAATCGAAAGCGACAGGATCGACAGCCCAATCAGCAGGCTGATACGTCCGCGTGCGAACAAGTCTTGCAGCTCGATGCGCTCCGCCACTGCCTTGCCCGAGAAGTGCGTCTGTATGGCCTGGCTCACGGTGCTCAGCTTGCTTTCGTCCGCGGGCAGGCTGTCGATGTGCAATACCAATTCCATGCGCGCATCTCTTGGCAATGCCTTGGCGCTATGGACGATATAGGCGTGTGCGTCTGCGTCCAACTCGCGTACATGAAACGGTGCGGGGTCAATGGAATTGAACAATTGGTCAATGACGTCCACGTGGACCTGGATGTGTACAAGGCGGGACTGCTTTGGAGGGTGGCTATGTGAAGACATGGCTCCAGAGGATAGAGCAAGACCTGGCGGAGATGCGAACGCAGGGGCCATAGGCCTCCTGCACATCACGCACCTGGCGCAAGCAAAGAAGTTAGCCTTTTGCTTCCTATCGCCGCAGAGCGCTGGGGCTGCAGCCAAACCAGCGCCGGCAGCTGCGCGCCAGGGTGGACTGCTCGGAGTAGCCCACCATAAGCGCGATTTGTGCCATGGCAGGATGCGTGGGCTGGGCCAGCAGTACCACAAAGCGCTCACGCCGCACCTCATCTAGCAGTACATCAAAGCGTTCTCCTTCCTGCACCAGGCGGCGTTGCAGTGTTTTGGGATGCAGAGCCAGCGCGGCGGCAATATCGGCTTGTGCCACGCGTCCCATGGCCATGCGCTGGCGCAACAGAATGCGAACCCGCTCAGACCACAGTTGCCTTGACGTGCCATAGTGGTGCTCGATATAGCCTCGCGCCATCTGCAGCAGCAGGGCATTGCGCGCAGGTAACTCCATTGCCAGATCTGACAAGTTCATACGCACCGCGGCAAAGCTGGCTTCAAAGCGGCAATCGCAGGCGAAGTAGCGTGAGTAGGTTTCGGGGCTGTTGATCGGCGCATGCGGTAGTAGCAACAGTACCGGGCGCACCTGGCCGTCAGTAAGCCAGCGCAGTACATGCAGGATGCCCAACAACACAAATTCCGTGGTCTGGGCGCAGGAGCCCTCCGTGCCATCGCTGATGATCATGGTCACGTCCACCAGTTCGGGCTGTTCTGCCACCGGGACCAGCGACGCGCGCATCACCGGACTGAACACATAGCCGTATTGCGCACCCAATGCCAAAGCCTCATTCAGGCTCGAGGCGTGGCGCATCAGAAGTGTCAGAGGCCCTTCGAGATAGGCCTGTTGGTGCTGCGCCAGTCGCATGCCGAAGTCGGGGCAATGACCCAGAAGCGCTGTGTCTTCAAGTAGGCGAATAAAGGCGTGGTACGAAAGAAAGGTGTCTGGCTCGTTAAGGCAGTTCACCGGAAACCCTACCTTGCGCAGCTGCGCCAGCGGCGACACTCGCACAGTACGGGCCGCAGTGTCAAAGCCTTGCAGCGCAGCGGCACGGATAAGGGCTTTTATGGTGCCGCCCATTGTCCATGAAAGTCAAATGTTTGTCCTGCATTGTCAAGCTTTCTAGCCCCAATTTGCACAAACTCGGCTCTGAGAGACCGGCAGTCCACGCGTGCTTCCGGCAACACATCGAGGAGAACTTACCCATGATGGATACCGTTTGGCCAGTTCTGCAGTCACTGCAGGGCTTACCGGCCTATGCCTTGACGCTGGGGCTTCTCTTCGGTTGCGGCATTGGTTTGCCCATGAACGAGGACATTGTTCTGCTGGCCGCCGCCGCACTCACATTGCAAGGGATCATGGACCCCATCCCATTGATGGGGGTGGCCTGGATTGGTTTGCTGGCAGGTGATGCACTGATCTTTCATTGGGGCTACCGTTATGGAGCACAGCTGCTGCGCAGGAAGTTCTTCGCGCGCATGCTGCCAGAGGCACGACTGCAGTCCATGCAAGCCACCATGACTCACTATGGCCCCGCCTACATCTTCGTGGTGCGCTTTTTGCCCGGCATTCGCACGCCCCTTTTTCTGGTGGCAGGCATGTCGCGCATGCCCTACCGGCATTTGTTTGTATATGACGGCCTGGCTGCTGCGGTCGAGTTACCTCTGCTGGTCTATGGCGTGCGCTACGTCGGAGGACGATGGCGGGAAATTCTGGCATCAATGCAGCAATTGCAAGACTTCTTGTTGCCTGCAGCCGTCCTGGCGGTTCTGGCGCTGTGGCTATATCGCCGGCGCGTAACAAAAGGAAACTCCGTATGAAACCCATGATCAAAACAGCGTTGTCGCGCAAGGGCCGTTCTTCATCGGCTGTGCTGGGAGATCTGCAAGCCTATGGCGCGCACGATCCGGACTACAAATCCGGCCGTTTGTGGAGTCTGGTGTATTACCTGGATGAAGAGTACGCAGCCTTTCAGGCCCAGGCCTATCAGGCATTTTCGTCCGCCAATGGGCTGAACCCGACCGCTTTCAAAAGCCTCAAGCAGTTCGAGACCGAGATCATCGCGGGCGTATCCGAGATGCTGCACGGCACTCCCGAGGTGTGCGGCGTTGTAACGTCTGGAGGTACTGAGAGTTGCCTTCTGGCAGTCAAAACTTACCGCGATATGGCACGTGCGCGAGGCGTGAAGCGTCCTGAGATGGTTTTGCCTGTAACAGCCCACGTCGCATGGTTCAAGGCATCCGAATACTTCGACGTGAAGGTGCGCCTGTTGCCACTGGACAAGAATCTGCGTGCCGATGTAGGCAAACTGCCGCGCCTGGTCAACCGAAACACGGTGATGATTCTGGGTTCGGCACCTGAATACCCGCACGGCACCATCGATCCGATTGAGGCATTTGGTGCTATTGCACAAAAACGCGGTGTACCGTTGCATGTGGATGCCTGTGTGGGTGGGTTCATCCTGCCTTTCATGGAAATGAATGGCCAAGAGTTGCCGCTGTGGGATTACCGCGTACCCGGGGTGACATCGATTTCAGCAGACATTCACAAGTACGGCTTTGCGTCCAAGGGGGCCTCCACCATCACCTATCGCACTTTGGATTACCTCAAACACCAAATGTTTGTGCAACAGGACTGGCCAGGTGGCGTTTTTGCATCTCCCGCGTTGTTGGGGACACGTCCTGGCGGTGCTTACGCTGCAGCCTGGGCGGCCATGCAGTATTTTGGCAAGACGGGCTATCGTGATCTTGCGCGGCGAACGACACAGGCATTCACCGCTATGCGCAACGGTGTTGATGCCATGCCGGAACTGTATGTCATGGGCGATCCCAGTGGGCCGCTCTTGGCTTATGGTTCACGCGATCCCGAGGTCAACATTTATGCCGTGGGCGACCAGATGGATGCCAAAGGCTGGAAGGTCAACCGTTTGCAGAACCCGGACGGATTGCACGCCATGATTACTGCCGGTCATCGGGAGGTCGTGGACGACTACCTGCGAGATCTGCGCGAAGCGGTAGCCACGGTCAAGGCCGATCCGACGCTGGCCAGTGCGGGCAGTGCCGCAACCTATGGAATGATGAGTCATCTGCCCATGCGTGGCATGGTGCGCCAGAGAGTGTTGGACATGTTTGCACAGATGTACCAGGCGGGCGGACAAAACATAGATATGCATGCAACAACCGCGCCTGGACAAGGTCTGGCTGGGCGAGTGCAGGCCCTGGCGGAAAAAGCAGCCCATTGGTATGTGGAGCGGGCACAGCGCAAAGCTGCAGGTCGTTGAGACCCGGCAAGCTGACAGCCTATGGATGGAGGCTGGATTGCGCTGGGGTGCTTCATCCTGATAGGTTTTAGGATAGAGGCGATCACCGGCTTTGGCGGAACGGTTGTTGCATTGGCGTTGGGCGCGTTGATGCTGCCCATACCAGTGTTGCTGCCCATTCTGGTACCCCCGTCTCTGGAGGTTGTTCACATTCTGGGCGTCCGTATGTCACAAAAACTTCATGCCGTTGCCACGAAGTTGACACCACCCAAATTCAGACTCTGCTTTCAGTACAACACCATTGAACTGACAGGAGATCCAGATGCTCAACATCCTCCCCGCATCCCACGCTGCCACCGGCAGTATCGTCGTCAATACCCCTGCGATGGACGCTGCAGTGCCGTCCCGTGGTGGCATCGTCGTGTCCTGGGCCAACCACCAGGACGAGGTCCGCGCGGCCCAGCGCCTGCGCTATGACGTGTTTGCTGGTGAGATGGGCGCCCGCCTGACAACCCCCATTGCCGGCCACGACATCGACCTGTTTGACAACTACTGCGAGCACCTGCTGGTCCGTGACCAGGACACCCAGCAGGTGATTGGCACCTACCGCGTACTCACCCCGGCACAAGCGCTGCGCGTGGGCAGCACCTACAGCGATACCGAGTTTGACCTGACCCGCCTGCGCTCCCTGCGCGAGCGCATGGTGGAGCTTGGTCGCAGCTGCGTACATCCGGACCACCGCCACGGTGGCGTGATCATGGCGCTGTGGGGCGCGCTGGGTGAGTTCATGGTGCGCAACCAGCTCGACACCATGATTGGCTGCGCCAGCATCCCGATGCTGCACAACGGTGTGGTCAGCGGTGACATCGCGGCCAGCATCTGGCGCAAGGTGCAGGCGACCCACCTGGCGCCCATCGAATACCACGTGCGCCCACGCCTGCCGCTGCCGGTGGAGCAACTGGATGGTTCCCTGGATGTGGAGCCACCAGCTTTGATCAAGGGCTATTTGCGCTTGGGGGCCCGCGTGCTGGGCGCTCCGGCATGGGACCCGGATTTCAATTCGGCGGACTTGCCCATGCTGATGCGCATTGCCGATTTGCCTTCCCGCTACCGCAAGCACTTTCTGGGGGCGTAAATGCGTACCACCTTCGACGCACTGGGCACCAACTGGCAAGGTTTGGCGCCAGGCGCCGAAGACGAAGTGGACCACGCCCACGGAACCCACCGCTACCGCGCGGTGTTCATATCGGACATCCACCTGGGTACCGCGGGCTGCCAGGCTCAAGCCCTGCTGGAATTCCTCAAACACCACCCCAGTGACTACCTGTACCTGGTGGGCGATATTGTGGATGGCTGGCAGTTGCGCCGCCGCTGGTTCTGGCCGCAGGCACACAACGACGTGGTGCAAAAGCTGCTGCGCAGCGCCCGCAAGGGCAGTCGGGTGGTCTTTATCCCCGGCAACCACGATGAATTCGCGCGCGGCTTCGTGGGCCACCACTTTGGCGGCGTGGAGGTTTGCGAAGACACGGTGCACACCACGGCCGATGGCCGCACGCTCTGGATCACCCATGGTGACTATTTCGATGGGGTGATCCAGTGCGCCAAGTGGCTGGCGTACCTCGGTGACAACGCCTACGAATTCACGCTCAAGCTCAATCGCTACCTCAACAGCCTGCGGGCGCGCATGGGCTTGCCTTACTGGTCGCTATCGGCTTACCTCAAGCACAAGGTCAAGAAAGCCTTGAACTATGTGACCGATTTCGAAGTGGCTGTGGCAGCAGAGGCGCGCAGCCGTGGCCACGACGGGGTGGTGTGTGGGCATATTCACCGCGCCGAAATGCGCACCATCAACGGCACGCTGTATTGCAACGACGGAGACTGGGTCGAAAGCCGCAGTGCCCTGGTGGAACACATGGACGGGCGGCTGGAACTGGTCTACTGGGACGATGTGCTCAGCAGCCAATTCCGGGAGCCGTCGGCACCGCAGCCAATGGGGGTAGTCGCATGAAACTGGCCCTGATTACCGATGCCTGGCAGCCGCAGGTCAACGGCGTGGTGACCACACTGGTGGAACTGGTGCGTGAGATGGATGCGTTGGACCATCAGGTCACGGTGATCCATCCGGGGCTGTTCCGCACCCGGCCGTGTCCGGGGTATGACGGGATTGATCTGGCGGTACGGCCCTATGCCCAGCTCGCAAGCCAGCTGGATGCACTGGCCCCGGAGGCCATCCACATTGCCACCGAAGGTCCGTTGGGCTGGGCGGCCCGGCGCTATTGCCTGCGGCGCAAGCTGGCCTTCACCACGGCTTACCACACGCGTTTTCCGGAGATCCTCAAGGCGGCACTGAAGGTGCCCTTGTGGCTCGGGTATGCCGTGTTCAGACATTTCCACAAGCCGTCCTCCGGCGTGCTGGTGCCTACGCAGGGAGTGCTGCGCTTACTGGAGGCGCGTGGCTTCCGCCATCTGCGTGGCTTCCGCCATCTGCGTGGCTGGACTCATGGCGTGGATATGGGGCTGTTCAGTCACCATCCGCAGGCAACGGAGTGCGTTCACCTGGGGAATCTGACGCGCCCTGTGTCGCTGTTTGTCGGCCGGGTCTCGTACGAGAAGAATATTGAAGCCTTTCTGCAGCTGCAAGTCCCCGGGACCAAAGTGGTGTGTGGCGTGGGGCCGCTGGAGGCTGCGTTGAAAGAGCGCTATTCCGGTGTCTACTGGCTGGGAGTCCTTCCGCGCGCAGAACTGGCCAGTGTGTATGCAGCAGCCGATGTGTTTGTCATGCCCAGCCAGTCGGAAACCTTTGGCCTGGTGATGCTGGAGGCCATGGCCAGCGGGACGCCGGTGGCGGCTTTCCCGGTTGACGGCCCCCTGGAGGTATTGGGCTCGCCCGCGCAGGGTGGAGCTCTGAATACGGACCTGTCGCTGGCCTGGTCTGACGCCCTGGCGGTGCCGCGGGTGGAGGCCCGCAGCCGGGCCTTGACCTTCAGTTGGGCCCATGCGTCCCGGCTGTTTGTGGGGCATCTGGTGCCTGCGCAAAACCAGTCCCGGACAGGAAACTCCAGCGTATGTGCACAAACCGTCACACAAATGTCATCAAAGCCGTAAACAATCCTTCATTGTTTTGTCATTGTCAGGTGTGTGGCCATGTTGTCATTTTTCGGTAAAAGCAAAGAGCAACCCCAACAGGGGGCGCCGGACCTTCTGGACCGGGACCACAGCATCCTGGCATTCAATGAACGGGTGCTCAGTTGGGCTGTGCGCGACGACGTGCCTTTGCTGGAGCGCCTGCGCTATCTCTGTATCGTGTCCTCCAACCTTGATGAGTTCTTTGAGGTGCGCGCTGAACCCCATCTGGTGGCGCATATGCGGCACGATCGCAAGGGGACCTATACGGTCGAGACGTTCAACCGCCTGGCTGCGGCGTTGCAATCCCTGGTGGCGCGACAGTACGCCATCTACAACGACAAGCTGTTGCCAGCTTTTGAGGCCGAGGGCATCAAAGTCATTTCGCACGGTGAGCGCAACAGCGCCCAGCGGGCTTGGGTGAAGCAGTACTTTGAGCGAGAGGTGCGACCGCTGCTCATTCCGGTGGGGCTGGATCCGTCACACCCGTTTCCGCAGGTGGCCAACAAATCCCTGAACTTCATTGTCCGCCTGGGTGGCAAGGACGCATTCGGTCGCGAGAATGAAATTGCCATTGTGAAAGTGACACGGGTGTTGCCGCGGTTCATCCGTCTGCCGGAGAAGGTCTCGGGCAAGCGGGCGTTGTTTGTGTCGATTTCCAGTGTGATCCGAGCGCACCTGGGTGAGCTGTTTGTGGGCCGAACGGTCGGGCAGTTTTCACAGTTTCGGGTGACGCGCCATTCCGATCTATCGGTGGATGAAGAGGATGTGAAGAACCTGCGTACCGCATTACGCCAGGGGCTGGTGCATCGTCACTTTGGGCAGGCGGTACGCCTGGAGGTGTCTGCGGGGTGCTCGCAATACCTGTCGGATTTTCTGCTGGAGCAGTTTGAGCTGCCGCAGGAGTCGTTGTTCCGTGTGCCTGGCCCTGTCAATTTGGTGCGCCTGACGCAGCTCATTGATCTGGCAGACCGGTCCGACCTGTGCTTTTCTTCGTACAAGGCGGCTCCTGCGCAGCAACTGGTGGCAGGGCAATCCATCTTTGACCAGCTCAAGCAGCGCGACATTTTCATTCACCAGCCGTTCGAAAGTTTTGACGGTGTCTTGACCTTCCTGCGGGAAGCCGTCCATGACCCGCAGGTGCTGGCTATCAAACAGACGATTTACCGTACCGGTGCCGACTCGGAGTTGATGGACCTGTTGCGCGAGGCGGTGCGCCAGGGCAAGGAGGTTACGGTGGTGGTGGAGCTCAAGGCGCGCTTTGATGAGGAAGCCAACATCAATTGGGCTGAGATGCTGGAGTCTATCGGTGCGCAGGTGGTGTATGGCGTGGTGGGCCTCAAAACCCACGCCAAGATGATGCTGGTCACCCGACGTGAGGGCAAGTTACTTAAACGCTATGGGCATCTGTCCACTGGCAACTACAACCCCCGCACCGCCAAGCTCTACACCGATGTGAGCCACATCACGGCCGATGCGGCGCTGACTACCGACATGGAGCATGTGTTTGTGCATCTAGCCAGCCAGAGCCGCCTGCCGCGTTTGAGCAAGCTGTGGATGGCGCCGTTCCACCTGCATCGCAACCTGGTCGCAAAGATCGATGCGTTGGGAAAAGCGGCAGAAAAAGGCAGGTCATGCCGGATCGTGGCCAAGATGAACTCCCTGACGGACGACGCGTTGATTGCCAGCCTGATGCGCGCTGGCAAATGTGGTGTAAAGATTGACCTGATTGTTCGCGGCGCGTGCATGCTGCCGGCGCAGGTTCCAGGGCACACCGACAACATCCGGGTGCGTTCGATCATCGGGCGTTTCCTGGAACACTCCCGCGTGTTCTATTTCCGTGATGGCGAATCGGAAGACCTCTATCTGTCGAGTGCCGACTGGATGAACCGCAACATGGTGCGGCGTGTGGAACTGGCCTGGCCCGTCACCGATGAACAGCAAAAACGCCGTATCGTGGATGAATGTCTGGTGGCTTACCTGCACGATACGGTGGATGCCTGGGAACTCGGTCCAGACGGCACCTACACCCGCATCACAGCGAACAAGGGGCCTGCGCATGGCGCGCAGGCAGCACTGGTGGCGCGCTATGGACGTAATACCAAGGCACAACGCGGAGGGTGATCGACATGGATTTGATTTTGTGGCGGCACGCAGAGGCCATAGATCTGGAACTGGTGGGTGACGACATGGAGCGCACCCTGACTTCACGTGGGGAAAAGCAGGCTGCCCGCATGGCGGCCTGGCTGGATCGGCAGTTGCCAGACGGCGCCAAAGTGCTGGCCAGCCCGGCTGTGCGAACCGAGCAGACGGCGAGGGCGTTGGGGCGCAAGTTCAAGACCCATGCGGCGCTGGCGCCACTGGCTACCCCGGAACAACTGCTGGAGCTGGTGCAATGGCCCCATGCAAAGGGCTGCTACGTGGTCGTTGGTCACCAGCCCACGCTGGGGCAGACAATTGCCCGGCTGATCGGACTGACCGAAACGGAATGCGCTGTCAAGAAGGGCGCCATCTGGTGGCTGCGCTACCGGGAGCGTGATGCAGAGGGACACACCGTTGTAGTAACGGTGCAGTCCCCCGATCTGCTCTAGCGCTGCGTCGGAACTCAGCTCTTGGAAGGACGGCCGGTCTTGATATTGGGCACGGCGGTTACGGCAGCAAGGAATGCAGTATCGGACATGGCAGCCAGTGCCTTGATGCCCGCACGCAGCAGCTCGGTCTTCTTGACGGATTTTTTGAGATTGGTAGCACGGACTTTGAGTGCATCAATGACTGCGAATTCGGCCTTGGGCATAGTGAAACTGTCACGTACCATCTTGGGTTTTTTGACTTTTTCTGCCTTGGCTGGAGTCTTGGCAACGGCCTTTGCAGCCGGTTTGGCAGCGGCTTTAGGAGCGGGTTTGGATGCAGGCTTGGCGACAGGTTTGGCTGTGCTTGTTTTTGCTGGTGCCTTCTTTGTGGCCGGTTTTGCTACTGCTTTTGCTGCTTTGGCTGGTGCAGCAATGACGGGTTTCGCGGGTGCTTTTGCAATGCTGGTGTCGGTGGTTGACATGGAGACTCCTTTGTTAAACGGTATATACAGTTTATACCATTCAAAAAAACGAATCGTAAACTCCCGATGAAACGACCCATGTGGAGGGCTTCAGGGGAGCAGGAAGTTCACATTAAAACCAGTACCAAGCCCTCGCCATTTAAAGACTTGTTGCTACTAAAATTGTAGCTATTCAGTGGGCTGAAGGTCACCACAGGCATCGCCTTCTGGCAAGCCCAGAGAGCACCAGCCCGCGTCAAACAATGTGTCCAGCAGTCTTTGCAAGCCAAGAAGATTCCAGATCATGCGTGTCCCCTTTGGGTGGATGGAAGTGGTTTCACGATACCGGTCGGATGTGACAAGCCTGTGTCAGATGTGTGTCGATGGTTTGCGATGCGTCCAGTGAGCGCGTTGCAGCGCAAAAAACTCTTTCAGGCCCCACACTACGCAGGCAGGAATGGCGAGCAGCCGGATGAAGCTGGATGGGTTCAACATGGTGCAGTCCTTTCAAGGTACAGTTCTGCAACATATCCCGATTGTGTGACGGTGCTGTGTCGGTATTGCAAATACGACACTGCAGAGGCATGCATTGCCTCACAGCAGGTTGGACCGCTATGCTCAGACCCCGTGGCACCTCCTGAACTACCTGAACTCGCAGCGCTGGAGCGCATCATTGAACTGGGGGCTGACCATCTGCAGGCCCGCGTTGTCCGTGAGGCAGCACTGCCTGGCGGGGGTGCGTATCCCATCCACGTGGTGACGCTGGGTAACGCTGACCCTGGCGTACCTGCCGTGGGGTATTTCGGTGGTGTGCATGGACTGGAGCGTATTGGCTCGGAGGTGGTCATCGCCTATTTGCAGAGTCTGGTGATGCGCCTGCAGTGGGACAGTACCCTGCACCGGCAGCTGGAATCCGTACGGCTGGTATTCATGCCGATCGTCAATCCCGGTGGGATGTGGATGGGTACGCGTGCCAACCCCCGCGGCGTGGACCTGATGCGCAATGCGCCGGTAGATGCGCTGGAGCCTGTGCCGTTTCTGGTGGGAGGGCAGCGCATCAGTTCGCGGTTGCCCTGGTACCGGGGGGCAGCTTCCATGCCCATGGAAGTGGAGAACCAGGCGGTTTGCGAGGTGGTGGCATCCGAGATGCTGTACCGGAAGTTCAGTGTTGCGGTGGACTGCCATTCCGGTTTCGGTAGCAGTGACCGCATCTGGTTTCCCTATGCGCATACCAGAGCGCCCATTGCCCATCTGGCCGAAGTGCATGCACTCAAGCGCATTTTTGTTCAGTCCCATAGCCACCATCGCTACACCTTCGAGCCGCAAAGCCTGCAGTACCTGGCCCACGGAGATCTGTGGGACCACCTGTACCGGCAAGCGTGCGCAGAAGGTGAGGGGGTCTTTCTGCCGCTCACACTGGAGATGGGGTCTTGGCTGTGGGTGAAGAAGAATCCCCGCCAGCTGTTTTCGCGCCACGGCATCTTCAACCCCCTGATTGAGCATCGACAGCAGCGCGTGCTGCGGCAGCACCAGCAATTTCTGGATTTCCTTTCGCGTGCAGCGTGCGGGAACCACCTGTGGTTGCCCACGGCAGACACCCGAGTGCAGCATCACGCGCAGGCGCTGGAGGAGTGGTATTGATGGGTCCGCAGAACTGGATTTTTCTGCGCGGCCTGGTGCGTGACAGCAGGCATTGGGGCGCCTTTGTTGCCGAGTTTGAGCAGACCATCCCGGAAGCCCGAGTGGTGATGCTGGATGTTCCGGGCAATGGTGTCCTCAATGCGCTGACCAGCCCAACAACGGTACGTGGCATGGTGGAAAACTGCCGTGCGCAACTTCAGGCACGGGGCGTGGCCGGGCCGTACCGGATACTGGCGGTGTCCATGGGGGCCATGCTGGCTGCCGAGTGGTCTCACGCCTATCCGGATGATGTCCAGGCGCAGGTGCTGATCAATACCAGCATGCGCCCCTTCAGCGCGTTCTACCAGCGGCTGCGTCCGGCAAACTACGGAACACTATTCCGCTTGCTATGGGGCAGGACCAGTGCACATGACTGGGAGCGGGCAATTCTGCGCATGACCACCAACCAACCGCACGAACACATTCTCCCCGCGTGGCAACATTTCCGTGAACAGCACCCGGTGACGACTGCCAACGCATTACGCCAGTTGCTGGCCGCGGCACGGTACCAGGCTTCCAGTGCCACGCCCAAGGCACCCACATTGGTCCTCGCCAGCGAAAAGGATCAGTTAGTCTCGGTGTCGTGCTCTCGTGCGCTTGCTGCCTGCTGGGGCGTACCGTTGGCGGTCCACCCTACGGCGGGCCATGATCTGACGTTGGACGACGGACATTGGGTGGCACAACAGGTAAGCGACTGGAGTTTGTCCGGTTTTCGTTAGTTTTGTCACGACACTGTCACGTGTTCTACATAAGCTTGCGGCATGTCACACACTCAGGCCACCCTTTAAAAACCATGGGCGAAGTCAAAGTGTTCAAGCGCAGCGAACCTGGAACGCAGCTGGAAACTAGTGCTTTTCTCTGGCGTACTGTTCCTGCGTCCTCCCGGTTGGTCCGGGGGGAAGTTGGACCGCTGGCGCTGGTTCTGTGCGAGGAGGGGCTGTATCCAGTCTTTCAGCCTATCGTCAATCTGGAAGACGCATCCATTTATGCGCACGAAGCACTGATTCGCGGGCCGGTGGGAACACCGTTGCATACACCGGACGCCATGTTGCGGGCTGCCGCAACGGAGGGGTTGAGTTACGAGTTTGAATATGCCTGCGTTGCGGCCGCTTTGAAGGCATGGGGGCGCATGCGTGCTCCCGGGCGTCTGTTTGTCAACATGAGTGCGAACGTGCTCACGCAGCTCTTCAGTGAAGAGCGTCCTGAGGACCTTTTGAAGTTCGTGAGTGAGATGGGGGTTTTGCCACGCATGCTGGTTCTGGAAATCACAGAGCATGAGCGTATCAACGATATGGATCACCTGGCGGCGGTGGTGCAGCGAGTGCGCTCAGTAGGCATATCCCTGGCGCTCGACGATTTTGGCGACGGGCGTTCCAGTTTGCGGCTGTGGTCGCAGATCAAGCCGGAAGTTGTCAAGATCGACAAGTATTTCACCCGGGAAATCAGCTCGCACGGGGACAAGCTCAAGACCTTGCAGGCATTGCAGCAAATTGCCACGGTGTTCGGAAGTCAACTGGTGGCCGAAGGCATCGAAACGGCAGAAGACATGCGGGTTTTGCGCGATCTCGGAATTACCTATGGTCAGGGCTATTTCCTTGGACATCCCGACCGGCAGCCAGCGCAGTACCTCAATGTGCAGTCCCAGCGGGTGTTGGGTGAGCGGCAGGTTGTCGTGTTTCCAGAACTCAGCCGCGCCAGTGTGGGCGGGCAATTGCGCAACCTGACACTGACGCGTGCGCCTTTCGTGACCGTAGAGACGACCAATGATGATCTGGCCGCCATTTTTGTGGTGGACCCCGCCTTGCATGCGGTGGCGCTGCTGGAAGACGAAGCGCCAATCGGGATCGTGAATCGTGCCCTCTTCATGAATGAGTATTCCAAGCTGTATTACCGCGAAGTGTGGGGGAAGAAATCCTGCGCAGTGCATGCCAACTGGCAACCCAGGCTGATCGAGCGGGATCACAGTGTGGACGAGCTCGTTGGCATCCTGACATCTCAGGATCAGCGCTATCTGACCGACGGCTTTATCGTCACGGAGAACGGGCGGTATGTGGGACTGGGTACGGGTGACCAGCTGGTGCGCTCGGTGACGGAAACACGGATTGAAGCAGCGCGCCACGCGAATCCACTGACATTCCTGCCAGGTAATATTCCCATCAGTCTGCACATGGAACGCCTGCTGAAAAAGCAGGTGCACTTTGCAGCCTGTTACGCTGATTTGAACCATTTCAAGCCTTTCAATGACTACTATGGCTATTGGCGTGGAGATGAAATGATCCGTCTGCTGGCACGTGTGGCCATGGAGCAGTGTGACCCCCAGCGCGACTTTCTTGGGCACGTGGGTGGGGATGATTTCATCCTTCTGTTTCAGAGCACTGATTGGCGTGGCCGATGTGAAAGGCTGGTGAACGATTTCAATGCGCGTGCGTTGGAAATGTTCGATGTGGACGCACGCAACGCAGGGGGCATTCAGGCCGAAGACCGCCAAGGGGTGCTGCGCTTCTTTCCATGCACCACCGTCTCCGTGGGCGCGATTGCTATTGACGGGAGCAAATACGCAAGGGCTGAGGACGTGGCCAACCTGGCTGCTCTGGCCAAGCACGACGCCAAGCACGCAGACGTCGGACTGTTCGAGCGGCTGGCTTAACCCAGACCTTCAACCGCCAGAGGCCAGGCTGTCTTCTGCCAGGCCAGACTTTCTTCCCGCAGCAAATGCGCAGACTGAGGAAATGCAGCAGACCAGCCTTTGCGGCAGCGCAGCTGGACTGCGTTGCCGTTTGAATCCACTCGCTGCAGAGCCATGCCATCCAGATCGGGGTCGCGTCGTGCATGGCACAGGATGACGGCCAGCCGAAGTGCCAGGAGTTGCATGGCGAGTTCGGGGTCAGTCAGGACCGCTTCCAGTTTGCGCAGTTTGCCGCGGTGCCCCAGCACCAGCAGGCTGAGCCGGTGCATTTCGGACAGGGAGAACCCCATGGCATCGGCATTGTCGAGAATGTAGGCGCCGTGTTTGTGGTAATCGCTATGCGATATGTGGCTGCCGATCTCGTGCAATTGCGCGGCCCAATTGAGCTTGCGCACCAGTCGGTCGGGTTCGATGTCATCGGTGCCACTGGCTTGCTGGTTCAGTTGTTGAAATAGATGGGTGGCAACGCGCCCAACACGCTTGCCGTGGACCGTGTCCACGTTGAACTTGGCGGCGAGCCGGTCGACGCTCTTGATGCGAAGGTCACCGGTGCCATTGTGATCTCCCAGCAGATCACAGATCAGGCCGTGGCGCAGGCCACCTGCTGCCTTTTCCATACTCTGGATACCCAGTAGTTTGAAGATCGCACGCATGACGCTGACACCACCGCCAATGATGGCTTTGCGGTCTTCACGCATGCCACCCATGCGAAGGCTGTCCACATTGCGTGCTGCAACCAAACGGTCCAGCAACCAGTCCAGTCCTTCCTGGGTAATGGTGCCTTCAGGCCAGCCGGCCGCGACCAGCACATCCCCAATCGCACCGACGGTACCCGCAGAACCGTAAGCCGTGTCCCATTGGTTCGGATGGTAGGCATCAAATGCCTCATCAAGCACTGCAGTAGCGGCGATTTCGGCCATTTCAAACGACTTTTTGCTGAAAGTGTTGTCGGCAAAATAGCGCCTGGACCACGCAATGCTTCCTACTCGGAAAGACTCCATGACCTTCGGTTGCAGTCCCTGCCCGAGAATCAGCTCGGTGGAGCGTCCGCCGATGTCGATGACCAGGCGGCGCTCATTGCCGGCAGGCAGCATGTGTGCGACACCCTGGTAAATCAGGCGCGCTTCTTCCCGGCCTGAAATCACGTCGATGGGGAAACCGAGAATCTGGTTGGCCCGTGACAGAAACTCGTCACGGTTGCGCGCTTCCCTGAGCGTTTGTGTGGCCACAGCCCGCACTTCGGACGCCTTGAATCCGGCCAGACGTTCGCCAAAGCGCGCCAGGCAGTCCCAGCCTGCCTGCATGGCCTGGGGGGTCAAATTGCGATCTTCGTCCAAACCCGCACCCTGGCGAACGGTCTCTTTCAGGTACTCTGCCCGTCTGAATTCGCCATGGTCCACTTGCCCGATTTCGAGGCGAAAACTGTTGGATCCCAGATCCACAGCGGCAAGGCGATTTCCTGTGTACATTGGCTTTTTGGCAAGGGGTTGTGATGTGCAGTTGCGAGCATAGCACTCGCCTTTTGCCAGACGCTTTCTGATGGGGGGCTTAAGGCAACGCTGAATAAGTAGCCGCTGGCGAATGTAAGCGGCACGAAGATCGGTGATGCGTGGATTTCGAGCCTGAACCCTTGCCCCATCGGGCAGTTTGACGGGTCTTGCGACCCACATCCGCCC